>Ga0335071_10000053_pt1 | contig 130826 bp, 75 predicted proteins | sample Lox_Sample_15_FD_206724 | JGI IMG/M metagenome (GOLD analysis project Ga0335071, IMG submission 206724) | Soil microbial communities from Loxahatchee National Wildlife Refuge, Florida, United States - Lox_Sample_1.5 | ecosystem: Environmental > Terrestrial > Soil > Wetlands | place: USA... | reverse complement strand
TGCCTGTCTTATCCTTCACATACAGGTTCGTTAGGATCGCACCGTAGTTGATGACCTCTGCCTTCATTCCCGTGTCATTTATCAGGGTATACTTGAAGACCTCACGCCCGTCGGCAAGCTTGCCAAAAAGAGTTTTTTCTATCATCGGATGTTTACCTTGACCCGAGGCCGGATCTATCGAAATTATCAATAAGAAACTGAACAATAAAAGTATCGCGCTTTTCTTTGATTGAGATCTATGGATATTTTTTAGCATTTGGATCACTTGAAAAGAATTTGAATTAAGGAATGAATTAAGCTTACATTCAGCTTTGGTCAAATATTCAGGGGCGCTGTGATTGTATTCGCTGCTCTTTACCCGTACGCCGCTTTGAGCGGCCCCACACTATCTGTACGTCCTTCCCTGATCGACTGGTCCGGCCCACGTGCAATTACTATTGCTGTATCATGAAATGAGATTCAAAAAAAATTAAGCAGAAAATCGATGGATCAAATGTCCGTAGTTAACGGCAAAGTGAGTGTCTATTGAAATTCTTTTCCACTTATCGGGGGTACGTTCAAAGCGAGTTGGGTCTGCGCAATGTTCTACTTACGCGCGAACTTTCACGCACAAAGTAACAAACAAAAATGAAATACACAATAATGTCTATCGTTCACTCCTTAGTTGATCACGCGATTGTTGAACCAGGCCGTCACCTTCCGGCATGCGGGACTTCATGGAATGGAGATATTCCCTGTGTTCTCGTCCATCCAGGCTCAATTCGTGACATAATGTTCTTTTGAACGCTGACTGGCTTCAGTGAGTGCGAGGCCTTTGTGGAAAACCTTTGAATGAATACCACTGGGAGTGCTACGGAATCAACCGACAACAGATCCGAGGATTCATTCTCTCTGATGAAATTTTCTGCCGCCGTACTACTCATTTCAAGCACCGGCCAGTGATGATTGTTCCTGAGCTGGCAATCAGGACGAATTACCCTTATATGATAGCGTACTCTCTCCCCCTCGACGCGATGTGTACATAAATCGGGTCGTAGGAATCGCGGACGGGCAATCCGATGCTATGGAACCTCCCGGGCACTATTAAACCACGGACACTTGCTCTGGGTTAGGGCTTCGGCCCTTCCATAGACCGCAATAGCGAATCTCCTGCCTCTCTATGAGTGATATTTTTTTGAGTGATAACGGCCGACCCGGTCTCCTTTGACACCCCTGACTTTTTAGCTCCCTGCTCGATGGTCATTCTTTTCTGTTTTACCGTTCGGCGAAGTATCCAGTTTAGGCGTTAAGAAAACGCTTGACACTTTCTCAAAATATGTTACATTTGTTGAAACGATTCAATCAAAATTTAATCAATTCAAGAGTTCAAATACACACGATTTTACTTAAGTCTCAGGCAAAAGTCAAGAAATCATTTCAGGACAGCAGGGAAGCTTGACCTTGCCATCGCATCAGGACAAGGGCGTAGAAATGCGAATCTCAAATTGGCTTAGAATTGGCCAATGCCCTCTGTCGCTCGATCGAGCACGATAATTTGGGCTCTCGATTTTTACGACGGGTCTTGTGCCAAGGGGACGACGGTTCGCGATTGCAAGTCAGAAGAACCAATAAAAAAGAGTATTGAGATGTTTTAACTGCTTTCCGCTTCCTCCTAGGTTAACGCCTGCAGCCGGTTCATCGGTTGCAGGCGTTTGTGTTTGAGCTGGACTTAAAGGTACCGGTGGATGAAAAACCGGTACAAATTGGAGGGAACAACTCCTCTGAGTTCCCTCCTTCCATCAAATTTCGCTGCCCCCCTTTCTTACACGAGAGTGCCATCGTCAAGCGGCCGGAGCATGATGACGAGCATCGAACGCTCTCGTCCTTGTTCAGGCAAGGAAAAGGAATTGCGTTCGCATGGTGCAGCAGCAGCCTCTGCAAACCTGATTGGGTACTCTGAACATTGCCGTTGAAGCGGCACGCCTGGGTTCCTGCGGCGCCATCGACGAAAAGCTGCCGGACGATGTACTGATGACTGGATTGCACCAGGTCCAATCATCCGAACACGATCGAGCGGCTGTCGATGATTTGACTGCGGACAGAGATATCCGGATGGGCGTGATAAAAATCCTTTTCTGGAAAATTGTCGATCGGTACATCATCCGAAAACTCATGGTTGCCATTGTAATAGAGGATTCCAAAAGACAGTACAAGAACTTCACACATGCCGGTCCGTACCCGCATTGTTCATCGGAGAGAAAAGAGAAGCGCTGAAAGGGGGGACATGACGAATACTGGGAAGATGATACCATTTGGCTCCCCCCCCCAAAAAGCTGCGGATCATGCCAAGGGAAACCACGAACCGGCCGCAGCTCCGAATAGATCGGCAGCGTACAGTTCAAAACTCGCCTATGCATGTGTCTTGTAGAACTGTGCATAGAGAATACCCCGAAGAAGATGGGAAGGAAGAGAGGGAAAAAAAGATAAAAGGGCTTGTGATCGAAAGCTCGGTCACGGCCGCAATAATGTGGCATAGCGATGCGGCGGGGAGAGAGAACGACCGAAAAAATGTTTTCGAAGCATCGTTCCTTGTCTTTATTCGGAAGAACGAGATCACTCCGCTGCTTCCCATTCCACGGAGCGGCAACCAGAACACGATGAAGGAATAATCCTGTACGAAGATCACTGAAGCAATGCGCGCGGAAACAATCTCGAAGTAGAGGCATTTTTCCGTGCGATCACATTTACCTCTTATTCAACTTTCTCGTCGATTTTCTGATCACTAATTCGGTTTCAAGAACAATTCGTTCGATCGGAAGTTGGGTTGTCGACTCAATATTTTTGATAAGTATTTCGGCCGCTTTTTGACCGATTTCTCTTTGCGGGGACTTGATCGTTGTAAGGGGGACGGAATATGTTTCGGTAAAATGAATATCATCATTCCCTATAATGGAGATGTCGTCTGGAACCTTTATTTTTAGGTCTCGAAGCGCGGTCATAACAGCCAATGCCTGTAGATCATTAAAGCATACAATGGCAGTCGGGTATTCTTTTCGATTCTTCCTTCTGAAGTATTTTATACACCGTTGATAACTTCCTTCCTTATCAGCTCCGATTGGAATAATCATCTCCTTCGCAAACGCCAACGGAACTTCACTGAACGCAATGCGGAATCCCTCGATCCGCTCATTCGTATGTGCCGACTGCGGCGGACCCGTAAAATGGACGATTCTCTTATGGCCTTTGCTTATTAAATATTGCACCGCTTTTTTGATCGCCTTGATGTTGTCTATCTCTACAACGTTTGCTGATATATTTTTGACATCGGCCAAAAGAACGAACGGATATTTCAACATTTGCAAATTCAAAAGATGTTCAATCTCTGAATTGCCTTCGATGAGGGGGGCTATGATCGTCCCTCTGATGCCCTTGGTTGAAAACAAACGCGTAAATTTCTTTTCCTTCTCATGGTTATAGTCAGAACTTGCAACGATCAAGGAATACCCTTTTGAGTTGGCATATTCTGTTGCGCCCTCTGCGATGGTCGTGTAGAAAGGATAGTTCAGTTCTTTGACGATAATGCCGATCACCCTTTCGGTATCGCCGTATTTTGGGATCTCCGCCATTGTTTTTGGACGGTAATGCAGCGCCTCCGCCACTTGCAAGATCCTATCTCTGGTAGATGCCTTCGCGGTATTTTTAGAATTCAATACAGCAGAGACAGTCCCTTTTGAAACCCCCGCGCTTTTTGCAATATCTTGTATTGTCGCTTCGTCAACCTTCTTCATATACATCACTTAGAAAAATGAGATATCTTTTTTCTTAAGGCCGGCCTATCACCCCTATCCAATATTCTCTCAAAGAAACAATGTCGTTGTCCTGCCGGGCCTTTTTTGCGATTATCTGAAAAAACCGGTGTACATCATTGTTGAGCCAGGTCCGGATAACTGTGCTCCCATACGCTTGCTATCATGCAGATTATTTCGCCCAGGCTTCTCCCTCGGGTGTCCGGCGCCATTTGAAATAGGCGTCCAGAGTTTTGAGTGCTTCGGCACTCGGCACCGGGCCTGTGTGCGGTGTTTGACTGAAATACATCACCACAGGGTTGGCGTCACTGAACGGAGGCCACGCTGGAACTCCGTCGCCGTTAGGATCGCCGTGCTTGGCGAAGTTCGTCCAATAGGTAGCCATCGCTTCTGAGATTGACAAGTCTGTTTTTGTGGTTTGAGGTTTCGATGCGTCCAGATGATTGAAGACATAGGCGACTTCTTGCCCGTGCGGCGATCCATACCCCGCCCTGGGCGAGCCTTCCGGAAAGTCCGGGTGTTGGTCGAAATAGTAAACATATGCTCTGGACCTTCCGATCTTCGACTGGAGCCGTGCCCAGCTCCACGTGTGCCAGCCGAACGCCGCATCGCGGGCAAGATCGCGCGCCGTTTTCGGAACCGTGTTGGAATCGACGGGATACGCTTTGAGAAGGTCATCCGCGAATTTTCCGTACCGCGCTTTGACGCCTGCGATATAGTCCCCCGGAGTCTTGGGAGGTGAGAAGCTCGCCCCTTCATCGGAGTTGTAGCCGACAAGAATCGGCGTGTCGTTGAAATTGCCTGCCTCGTAAAGCTTGTATTGATCGTCCGGGATCACCCATCCATCGAGGACAGGCCAAGCCATGCCTTTCCCAAAGCCGCCCATGGGCAGCTTGTCGGCGGGGATCTTCCGCAATTCCGCAACGGATGAGGCGCCGGCACTCTTTGCGTACGCTTGTCCGTCGCGTTCTGCATCGGCCAGGCGCTTCATATTCTCACCCGGAAAAGTTGTCGATCGCGGAGGTCCAAACGATCCGCCGCTTTCCGACACAGCGCCGCCGAAGAGCCCTTTCGCCAGCGGCGAGGCGCACAACATGCTCACCGCAATCCCTCCGGCTGATTCGCCGAAAATCGTCACCTTATCGGGGTCACCGCCGAATGCAGCAATGTTCTTTTTCACCCATTGAAGGCCGGCGATCATGTCCAGGAGACCATAATTCCCGGAGACGTGATTCGGGCTCTCAGCAGTCAATTCCGGATGCGCCAAAAATCCAAGATGTCCCACGCGGTAATTGATGCTGACGAGCACCACCCCCTTCTTGGCCAGCTTTTCCCCGCTGTAGATGGGGTCGGATGTTGACCCGCCGTTGAATCCCCCTCCGTAGATCCACACGAGTACGGGAATGCGGTCGTCGGCTGATTGTGCCGGGGTCCAGACGTTCAGGTACAGGCAGTCCTCGCTCTTTCCAGACGCGGCACCCCAACTCTGAATCGGGCCGGGAGCAAACCTGTCGGCTTGCCGCACGCCTTCCCATTTCGCGGCTGGCCGAGGAGCGCGCCATCGGAGATCACCAACCGGCGGCGCAGCAAACGGAATACCCCTGTACACCGTCAAACCGTCTTCGGACGTTCCCTGAAGCAATCCCTCGTCCACTTTGACCGGTGGCGGCTGCTGCGCGATGACAAATCCTGCAGCGAAGATCATCAAGATCGTGTTCAAAAAAATCATCTTCTTCATAAGAGTGGACCCTTTATCGATTGTTGATACTACTTCTTTTCTACGGGGACTTGCGGCGTTTCACGTTTGACATCATGATCGCCAAGCAAAGGAAGCATTGTTTCCGCATAGCGCGTTCCGAGTATTCTATAGCCTGCCGCCGTGAAATGCAGATGGTCCGGTCGTGACTGGCAGCCTGCCGAAGAAATGACATATGAGTTGGGAATTGTTTTCGGCAATTCGTCGATGATGCTGTTCATGTTCGCGCAGGCGCCCTGCTGGTCGGCATTAACAAGTTCTCCCGCGAGCAGAGGAACTTGTTCGGCGTTGAGATCCAAGTCTTTGATCAAATTGCCGTAGATGTCCTTGACTTTGTTCGGCCAGTCCTTATCATCCGGGTTTGACTCCCCCTGATGCATCAATATTCCTTTGACGACTCCTGCCTTCTGAGCTAGTTTTGCCATATCGACAAGATACTGATACGGATCCCCGCCGTACTGCCTGATGATATTCTTCATCCACGACGGCGCTGTAGAATCATACGCCCGGTAATTGTCTTTATCGAACAATTCAATTTTACACCCGGCCACCGCAACCACCACAACTCCAACCCTGATGTTCTTGGGGAGATTAGCGACCATCGTTCTTCCAAAATAATCGGCGGGGGATAGGCCTGTGAAAGGACGGCACAACGGTGGAACAGCAGGATACCAATGCCCTTTTTCCCGGTCCAGTTTTGGAAAATCAACTGCGGCCAGGACCTGGAAGCGACCATCCACGTTCGTCGTATCCTGCCCTTCAATTCCGGGGAAGCCCTCCATATTTGACTGTCCGAAGCACAGGAAAATGTAAAAATTCTGGTCCTGTGAAAAAACTTTCGGGGTTGTCAGGAATAACCCCATCAATAAGAAAATTAATGGCGTACGTTTCACTATCACGCTCCTAAGATACGTTAATAAAATAATTGCGTTAACGAACTTACCAGAAGCTTTCTCAAAAGGAATCATACGGACCAATAGCCCGGAGGGATGGTCTTGCAGTATGTATCCTCCTTTTGGGACGCGGCTCTCCAAGGGACCTTCCGAAGGAATTCTCCGAATCTTCGGGGAGTAAGCGAACCAGAGGTCTCCTTAATCAGAAAGAGTTCGGCCGATCACTGTTTGCGCCAAATTGATATCCACTGCCGCTGCAGCCGTAAGAACTGTGCCCCTCAGGAGGATCATTCCTTCTTAAATTGATTTCCGCAACTCAAGTTCGACAAAAAACAAAATTAATGCAAACGAAGCGGCATGGTCCACATGCGGGCTGCCTGCGCGAAACCGGTCAAAAATTTGATAATACAGAACGAATTGAGTACTATAAATTCCATGAATTTAAGTTCGTTATCGTTTGTGAACAAGAATCAAAATTTACGCGAAGGGTCTACTATGAACAAATTCCGCAACTTTCTTATGCTGGTATTAGGCATCCTGGTAGTGTTCGCTTTTCAAGTCATCACTGCCGCATACGGCAGGGGGGCGACCGCCGATACTACCCGCAGCGTCGCGCCGTATTTCACGCCGGTCACGTCGGATGCCAAAGGTCCTGACGCGGAGGGCTTCCTTCAACGCTGGCTGCTCCTTGAGCCGATCAACAAGCCGAACCGGAGCAACACCGTGTTTACCGATAGTTACATCCGCACCGCCTTTACCACCGAATATTTTCCCAACCAATTCACGATCATTCCGCACGACGGCGACAAGGTGACGGTCGCAGGCCAGGAGCTCGCATGGCACGCTCTGGACGCAACCAATTTCAACGTCAAACTCTTTCGTTTCGCTTATGGTCTGAGCAAGCAGACATACGGCGTCCTGTTCTGGGCTGTTACCATTGTCAACAGCCCGCGGGAGGTGAAGAATGTTCGCTTGGCGGTCGGCTCCAATTCGGCATCAATGTGGTGGCTCAACGGCGAGGAGGCCGTGATCCTCTCCGGTGATCGGCGCATGGTTATGGATGATTGCGTCTCCAAACGCCTCACGCTCAAGAAAGGCCGCAACGTTATCCGCGGCGCCGTCATCAACGGTCCCGGCTTGAGCGACTTCTGCGTCCGGTTCATTGATGAGAGTGGTGAACCGATCAGGGATCTCACTCTGAACCTCGACCACGCTGGGAATTAACGGCGTATCCTAATTTTCGTCTCACTCGTATTGTTCTTGGAGGATTTATGAAATCCCGTATTCTCGCGGCAGCGCTTCCCGCTCTGCTCTTTCTCTTCATGTCTCATACTGCGTTGGCCCAGACCGGCAAACCTTACATCCACGATCCCTCGACGATCATGCAGTGCGATGGCAAATTCTACACATTCGGCACCGGCGGGGGAGGCTTGATTTCCGACGACGGCTGGACCTGGCACAGCGGGGCTGTGCGTCCCGGCGGCGGAGTGGCTCCCGACATCATCCATATAGGGGACCGCTATTATGTGTCCTATGCCAAGGGAGGGGGGGGACTGGCAGGCGGACATGCCAGCAATGTTCACGTCATGTGGACCAGGACGCTCGACCCTCAATCGCCCGACTTCGGATTTAAGGACGACACAGTCGTCGCCTCGTCTGACGGCATCGAGGACTGCGATGCGATCGATCCGGCATTTCTTCTCGATCCGACCGATGGCCGGTTGTGGCTCACCTACGGGACCTATTTCGGGTTCATCCGGATCGTCGAGCTCGATCCCAAAACCGGAATGCGCATGCCGAACAACCAAGCCCTTAACATTGCCATCGACTGCGAAGCCACTGCCATGATGTATCGCGATGGTTGGTACTACCTGCTTGGTACGCATGGTACGTGCTGCGACGGCGCCAACTCGACCTATAATATTGTCGTGGGCCGCTCTAAAAAAGTGACTGGCCCCTACCTTGACAACATGGGGATAGACATGCTCAAAGGAGGGGGCAAATTTTTCGTGGGCGCCGGCGGCCACGTTGTCGGACCCGGCCACTTCGGCCTGCTTGACCTGGGCGACGGCGTTCAGAAATTCTCATGCCATTACGAGGCCGACCTGGACCAAGGCGGCCGCAGTGTGCTGGGCATTCGCCCGCTGCTCTGGAAAGACGGATGGCCCGTTGCCGGCGACAACTTCAAAGAAGGGACGTATGAGATCCAATCGGAACGCAGCGGCTATGCACTGGAGCTCGCTGTGGATTTCGTGCGAATGGCCGGCGGGATGCGCTTCTTTAGACAACCTGATACCGAAAAGGTGAAACAGATTGCTTCTCAGACGCTCGCCGAGGATTCGAAGAATTGGCCGTCCGGCAACGTTGGCGTTCGCCTGGGCGATTATTTGTTCCGACCACATCAGAAGTGGACGGTCACACCGGTCGCTGACGTCGGCGGTTATCCGGGTTCGCCTTATTTCAAGATCACTGTCGAAGGTACGGATCGCGCATTGGCCGCCACCGCAGATGCCGAGGTTGTGGCGGATTCTGCCTTCAACGGCAATCCCGAACAATTGTGGCGCATCGACCAGTTGACCGATGGCACGTACCGCATCATGCCCAAGGTCGTGCCGAATTCCAAAGTGCCCCTCGCCCTCACCGCGGTGGGCGGCAGTACCCCGACGCTGACCACGTTCGACCCCAAGAGTGACAAGGCACGATGGAATTTTAGAATTCCCTGAAATCGACAGATAAATAATCGGCAATCTAGAAAGGTACAGGCTGTATTCCCTGAGAATGAGGGAACTCCCGGCGCCGCAAACGTACCGCGCAGATTCAGAAATATCTGGAAGAATTTTCCGGACAATTGTCTGATAGTTTTCGACGGGGAAGCGCTGGATGCTCGGACTGTGCTCTCGTTCCCAACGGAATTTGGGAACGAGGAGGCTTCCTGAAACGGCCGCCTGCTAAGTCTTGCCCACGACAAAGTATGGCTGGTTCGTTAAACGTTCTGAAAATCCCGGGTACAACCATGCTGTGTCCGGCGCTGTTCTCAGTTCAAAATAATACTGAAGAGGATACGGCGAATCGGTATAATCCGCAGGGATCGTCGTGCGAAAACTCTTGCCTGTTGACTGCATTGTTGTTGTCCGATACCGTTCAGCGTGATTCACATGGCGATAGTATAACCGGGCTGACGCGATTTCTTTCTCGGTCGAAAGTTCAAGATCAAGGGGTTCTCCAGCTCTTATGTGGCTCGGTTGGATATGATGACAAACGATGGAATCACGTTTGGGCCGCCCCATGGCTTCCTCAATAGCCAAACGTACACGTTCCGATCGGGCAACGGCGCTGCTGTGTGTTCCTTCCAACTTCGTTTTCATCAATTCGATGTCAGCATCGATGGCAGGTAGCCTGTCGAGCCAGTGTCCGCGGATCACATCAAGCTCGCCTACGGTGACGTCAGGTTTATAGACGTCGCGGGCCGCATTGGCAAATTCAACCCAGAAGCTCCTTGCTTGCCGATACTTTGCTAATGCTAACTCCAACGCAGCGCGGTCACCGCTTTGCTCGAAGATCGCGTAGAGAACGCCCGATCTGAATTTAGCCCCAAAAAATCTGCCCAATCCTGCCGCGATGGCGACGTCAGCAGCCATCCGGCGGAATTCCGGTTTTCGTTTGCGCTTCGATCTGGTTTCCGCCAGTGCAAGACTCCTGGCCGCGGCATCGGCGAAGTCTTCGATCCATTGTGCGTATTCAATCGGCGAGTATTTGCCGCTGCGTTCCCCCTTCAGCAATTCTTCCGCAAAATCGTTAATTCGCAGAAACAGTTGTGGATCCATCGGACTGACATTGCCGAAAATTCTGGGGGATGGAGTGTCAAAAAACGGATTTTTATTGTTTGGGTCGGCGATAGACAAGTTAGTATACATCTCCGGCCAGTAGAGATTGTTCGCAGCCGAAACTCCGTGAGTGGTCAGAACGATCGGAAGTATCCGCGAAGCATTCGCCAGAGCTAATTCAACGGCTTCTGCCCCCGCGTCGAACTGCGCATTCAGAAAGCGGCGCCATACTTCCGGCTCAGTACCGGGATTGTATGCGAGTCTCCCAAAAACTCTGAGACTGTAAAGATATTTTTCCCAATCCCACCGTGGCTTTAAGGATGGATCCAGATAACCGCAACGATCTCCGGCAATTCCTGACCCGCGACGCCCCTTGAACGATAACGGCTCCATGAGTTCAACTCCGACACTTCCGCAGAAACTGAATGCCTTTGAGTGTGCGGCGCTGGTTTCCGGGTCGCCCCATAAAAGAAGACGCTGTGTGCCGGGCCAGATTCTCTCTAACACACCGTAATCGCGGTCATCCTTGAAAAGGTCGCCATAGCCGTAGCGCATAAAACTGCGCGATCCCGCGCTCAAACTCATGAGGCCTTCTCCCTTTTGGTCCGGCTTTGGGATGTCAAACGCCCGAATATCGGCCTGGTGATACGGCATTCCCAGATGCTCGGCCCAGTATTTGGGAGAGACGTTGACCGGCATTCCGGCGGCGACCGCCAAATCGATCATTGTCTGATTGAGTCCCTTCGCATGCAGATCGATCTCCACCTTGCGGCCGCACGTTGCTACGCCGTCAAACACTGTCTTCCAAAAATCGTAACTCCCTTCGCTGACACCGCTCTCACCATGCGTGCGGAAGGTGACGCCGCTGATCGCGGGACAGGACTGCAAGAGCAGTCGAATGGCATCCCGGCAATACGGACCGTGCGTACCGGCTGTAAGTCCTTCTATCGTGTAATTCGGGTGAGGACTATTGATCCATTCGTATCCGTGCATCCAGATGCCTAGTTGAAATTGAATACCCCTGGCGACCGTCTGCTCGCTGATGAAATTCAACATTGCCAGATTCTTGTCGCGTTCTGCATCGGGAAGCTGCGGCACCCGTACGTCGTATCCCGGAACGGACAAAAAGAATGGATAGGCGAAGAGGAAATATCCGTCAGTAACATTTTCGAGGAAATCGTAACCGATCCCCAAACCAAGGCTAAAACGATTAAATCGTTGCGTGGTCACCATGGTGAGATATCGCCCCCACATCTCCTGATCGTAGAACCACGGTTTATCTTCAATATCGCTTACGAAAAGTCTATTGAGGCTGCGGATGACATTCGCAGGTTGTTCGACAACAGGTTTTCTGATATTCATCGAATCTAAGGGCTCGTTTGAATATTGGACCCTGTCGGAGAGTTCGAGCAGCGCATAAACGAGCCCCCGAGCATCATGGCCGCAAGCGAGCAGGACTTCTTTTTCGTCCGTTGTCACCGGCACTAAACCAAGAGCTTCAGGAACATGGGGAATATCCGTTCCCGCAATTTTCAGGAGCTGACTCGCCAGGAGGGATTCCGAGCCGGCTGCGACGATGCAGAAATCACCGCTTCCGGCCTGAGCGATCTGATCACATCTATAGACCATTATTCCCTGGGATGTCAGCGAACTTTCTAACTCACCTACGGCCCATCGTGACGGCGGCGAACCCGCCGTATCGTCAGCAGGGTCTACGACGATACAAACTCTCTTGGGCGCGAACGGGGCATAACCTATCGAAGATGCCCCAAGCGCAGATATTCCGACGATCTTCACGAAGCTACGCCGGCTAATGCCTTTTGAAACACCCGAAGACTTTTGATGAGCAGAATATTCCAATTTTACTTCAGGCTCTTTTCTGAATGAGTTACACAGCGCAGTGAACAAAAAGACAGATCGGTCATTCAACGACCAGTGTTAGCAACGAAACCGCTTGCCGCGGTAATTGCAGTTCAATTCGCAATTGATCGTTCACAATTTTCATGCTGGTCGGCTCGCTCAGCATTTGAAGCTGGCCCGATTTTTCAAGCACCTCTATTTGTTCCGATGTCGGATGCTGGGGCGATCCCATTTTCTTCCACACTTCATATGAGTTGCTGTGGGTATTGTCTATCCTGTAGTGGTACACTGTTGCGGATTTGGCTGAGATATTGCTCAGGGTCACGTTTACCTGTGATCCATCGTCGTGAATATCTCTGTCATGGTAATTCCAGAGAAGAATGGTCACTCTATTCGTCGATCTTGAAGCCAGCGCATTGATGTCGGTTCTGCTCCCCCGAACGCCTGAATCACAGATCGATCTGAAATTGTATGCGAGATCGCCGCTCACCGCCAAACGTTTCCCCTGCATCATCCCCAGCATTCTGAACACGTTCAATACGGGTTTATCGACCCCGTTCGTTGCAAGATCACGAAATCCATAAAACCACGGCTGGTGTTCAAATTCGAAGGACCAGTTTACGGCTCCTATGATATTTGTCCCGTAGTATGCATTGATATCATAGATACGCGCTACCGAAGCCGCCGTATAACTCGAATACATTGTTCCGTTCCGATATGCGTTGGCAGGATGTGTGTTCATTCCGCATGCCGCACATCCCTCGGGATCAGATTCGCCGATGATGATCGGAAGATTTCTCGCTTCCGGAAATGATGAAATAGTTTTCAGGTTTTCCTGGATTGTGTAGAGTTGATTCTTCATCCCCATCTGCACAACGCCGTCGGCGATTTCAGGAGAACCCTTAGCATGGAAAGCGATGAAATCAAGTTGAGCCCCTTTTTTCCCGGTTGCTTCATTAGTGTCGTTGAAGCAATGCCGGATAAACCCTCTTAAAAAATCATTCGCGACGCCTGCGGTATGAGGGCCCCCCATTCTTGCAGCCGGCAGTGCACGATGAACTGCATCCGATGCATAGTCATACATTTTGCAGTACGTCTTCAGCTTATCACCCGCCTGAAGATAGCCGATATTCGGCTCATTCCATAGTTCCCAGTACCAGCTTTCAACTTCGGTTTGTCCGTAGCGTTGTACACAGTGTTCAACCCATCGATAGATCAACTCTGCCCATTTCTTATAGTCCTTTGGAGGATAGGACCAACCGGTGTATAGGATAGAATTCTTGTCAGCCGGATCCCAATGATGTTTATAGGGCTCCGGTTCTGTGGACAGCGCTTCCGGCATAAATCCGATCTCAGCCAGCGGTTTCATGTTGCGATGAATGTATGTGTCGAAGATGCTGTCCACTATTTGCCAGTTGTAGATCGCGTTGCCGTTACGATCCTCGGTATACATGTTTGTTGATCCCCATTTAAGCGCGGGAATTCCGTCTCCCGTATTCATCAGATTATGAGTGCGAATATGAACCGGGACAGGACTCAGCTCTGCAAGCTCGCTCAAGAGTTTCTTTCCGTCCTTCGCGTAGGTGTAATTTGGCTCGTCATAACCGAACCACGCCCACATGGGTTTCAGGTCGCCTATCTCATTGTTCGCATCAACCTCAATATTCACCCCCCTCACTTGTGCAAAGCCAGAGACGGAGGAGCAAAACCAGGCGAGGTGAAATAGTAGTCTTCTCATTTGTCGCGCTTGAGTTTACCGGCAACGAGCGTATTTTCTGTGAACGGACGAACAATTGACCAATGGCTGGCCGAGGGGTCTCTCCCGTTGGCAGCATCTGTCTTTGTATTTACCGACTGTGCGCACTGCCGGCAGAAATGAAAGAGACTTGAATGACGAAACGCATCCACTCCCCCGCCCACGCCATCTTCATTTCCCCGTGACCAATTCTTCGTACAGCGCCCGATCGAGTTCATCCAGGCCTGTGATGCTGTGGAGATGATTGGCCGAAATCCACGGCAGCCAGAACCGGTGTCCGCCGACACCGCGACCGGGACCGCCGGGCCCCATACGCCATCCCTCCTGCTGCCATCCTATGCCTTTCATATCGTACTGACGTCCCGGAAGCGCGACCATAGATTTTGTATCGTGAAGCAGCACTTTCGCAACCTCAAGGTAATGCCGATCATTAGTCCATTGGTATAACGTTGCGTATGACGGCGCGGCCCAATCCAGATACTCATCAACGGCTCCGGCAACACGGGCGGTAATTCCCTGAACTCCGACGGTAGGCACACCCTTTTTCCAGTGGAGGTGCGCGTTGTCCGCGTCGATCGGCATCGGCAGGTTCCATATCCAGATCCAGCTTTCGGTATAATCCGCCGCGGCTTTTGCGCGTTCCAGCCATTTGGACTCCTTGGTCGACTGATACAGAGACATGAACGCTTCCATGCTGAGCATCCCAGCCTCTTTGTCGGTGATATTCGGATTGTCGCTTGCGCCGCCGACGTAAAGTCCTCGTATTCCATAGTGTGTCCAAATGTAATCCGCCGCTCGGATGGCCGATTGAGTGTATTTAGGATCGGCGGTTTCTTCGGTCATCATGACGAGCAAGGGTACGGGGGAGTAACTCGTGGTTCCCGTCGATTCCACGACCTCGTCACTTCCGGGCTTCCACCGCCGGGGAAAGGATCCATCCTCCCTCTGTTGAAGGAGAAGCCAATCCGCATAAGACTTGACCCACGTGAACCATTCCGGATGCTGGCGGCCGTGCGTCCGCTCGCGCCGGTATGCTTGTATCAGCACACGCATGTCTTCCGTGGCATTCCGCAGCCAGGGGGCGAGCCATTCCTGCCGTTCACCGGTCCACGGCTTTCCTGTCGCGAGATCGTAGCCGGTGCCCTGCAGAGGAATCTCATGAAGTGCATTGATCATGGAGGAGATAATCGACAGGCCTGTCTGGCGCATCTTCCTTCCACGCACTGTGGAGTCTCGATCGCCTTCGCGCAACAACTGGTCAGCGCATTCGATGTTCTTGCTCACGAAACCCATTGCCGCCATCGTCCAATTCCATTGCGGCTGGCTTGTATCAAAAGTTGCGACGGCAAAAGGAATGGCCGTGCGCCCGTCAATGGTGGCGGCCTGAGCTGCAAGGTGATCCGTCAGTACGCGGCGCACTTGCTCGACGTCAATGGCAGTCACCGCAGGCTTCAGCGTACTCCACGCCCACCGCCATGCGTTTCGTGTGACATCTCGAAACGACTCATTTTGTCCGAACCGGAAGCTCACTTCGTAGTGATGAGCGATATCCCGCGCGATCGGGTGAAACCGCCGGACCAATCGCGGTTCCGACGGCGCGTTCGGGCCGTATGTGTACACGCTCGACGTGCCGGGAAACTCGAATCCGAATTCGAGCGGTTTCTTGTCCGTCTGCCGCGCCCCGAGCGCACCGAATTGGAATCTCGCATCGGTCATCACATCGCTCGAAAGTTTTGTCTCTTCGACCGTCGACTCCCCCTGCGGCGACGGATCCAGCATTGCCACCGACGAACCGTTGCGGAACGAGAGCGCGAACAGGGGAACCGGGAGAATATCCTCGCGCATGAGGAATCGTCGCGCCGCGTAGTTCTGCGTCCCCCCCGGAGAGCGGTCGCCATTGTAGGTGGGATCACCATACAATGCGCCGGGGGCCAGGCAGTTCACATCGGACCAGGGTACGGAAGGATCGACCATGAGCGTCAGAGACGAATTGAATCCGCCCGGAGCGTTCCCCACAACCTCCACGTTCCTGCGCACCGATAGTACTGATCCGTTCAGGCTCCATCGGTCCTCGACGCGGAAGGTCACGTCGTTGCCATAATCGATTTGAGCGCGCGCATCGATGTCGGAGCCTGATGGCTCGATCGTCCTGTAACCGGCGAAAAGCTCGCGGATGTCCGATTCAGTACGATAGACCTCAATGTGCGCAGGCTTCAGCTGGGTCAAGCGCGGAGAGGGACCGCCGGAGATCTCGATGCCCCACTCGCCTCCCGCATCGCGCATGAACGAGACTGTTGCCCCGGTCTGCAAGCGACCGAAGCCGATCCGATCACCTTGTTGTGCGAAGGCAGGCGATAGCGTCAAACACAACCCGAATAGTACGCTTTTGACAAACATTTCTATGTATCTCAAGTGGTACAAGTCCGCTAAAAATTACAGCCCGGGCGGGGGAACCCTTCATCACGATTGTTGTTGAACGATCGCGACAACCCGCTAATCTCCCCTCAATGCCGCACTCCTTCCTGTCGCCGCCGATCTGTAGACTGCCTCGATGACCCTCATGTCTCTCAGCCCCTCCTCCCCATCCGCGTCCGAAGGAAGCCCATCCGTAATACACCGGCTGAAGCCGTCCATTTGAGCTGCCTGCTGATTGATGTGGGGAAAATATAATTTTCCGGCATTCGTCCATCCACTGATTCCCCCGTAAGTGAAAGCAGGTTCAAGCTCAAACCGGTCCTTCTCCGACGTAAGCCTGAGATAATTTGCTTCGCGATTGTACGAACACAATGCTGTCGCGGTTGGGCCGCCGGGAAATTCTAGCTGCATCCGCATCGTTTCCTCTACTTCCGCGAATTTCACCATGTCTGTTTTTTCTTCAACTGCCGTGACTGAAACCGGCTCTGCACCGGTACAGTACCTCGACGCCTGAATGCAGTAAATTCCCAGATCCATCACTGATCCTCCCCCAGCAAGCGATTTTTTCAGCCGCCATTGAGTCGGATCTCCGATATGAAATGCAAACGCAGAGTCCACAGACTGCAGCCGTCCCCCCTCCAACGTTCGGAATTTCATCGCCGCTCGGTGGAACGGGTCGAAATGGAGCCGGTAACCGATGAAAAGCCGGACACCGGACTTTCTGCATGCGTCGATCATTTCATGGCACTCTTTTACGGAGACAGCCATCGGCTTCTCACAAATGACATGTTTACCTGCTTTCGCTGCTCGAATGGTATACTCATGATGCATCGAGTTCGGGAGGACAACATAAACGATATCGATGGCATCGTTGTTGGCAATCGCATCGAAATTGCTGTAATTATAGATGTTCTTGTCCGACACCTTGTAGCGTTCCTGCCATTTTACTCCCTTCTCCGGCGTCCCCGTGACAATGCCGGCAAGCTCACAGTTCTGCGTCTCCATCAGAGCCGGCGCAAGTTCATATGTGGAATAGTTGCCGAGCCCTACGAGCGCGATTCCCAGCTTCTTGCCCGGCCGGGATGCCGGAGTTTTCTCCCATCGCGGAAAACGGGGAAGCATAAGCATTCCCGCCCCCGCGCCCAAGTGCATAATGAATTCACGTCGCGAGTAATTTTTCATTCATGCCCCGTTGGTTTTAGTATATCGATTGACAATAACTTGCCGGTCAATGAAGGAATTCCTTCCTCGCAAGCCTGTCTATCGTGTCGAAACGATCCGTAGGATACGTATCCAGCTGCAAACCGGCGTACCTTTTCCTCACCGCGAAGGAAGGGAGTCTGTGTGGACATTTGTCGCGATCAGTCCGGAGAAATGCGGCGCAGACATCGCTTCTCCATCAGCCTACTGAGTGCGCACGTAAAACCGATCCTCCGGCTCCGGCCTTCCATCTTCTGCCCGGCCGCTCTGATGTGGAAATGCTGCTGTACTCGCTAGAGTCAACGCCGCAAGAGATGTTTGGCTGCACCACGGATTCTTTTTTTTCCGCAAATTGTGCCTGTTTTTATTTCGATTGCTTTTCTCCCTCGGTCACTCGTTTGAGCATCAGTTCCATGGCTTCCCCTCCCGGCATACCGGGTACTTTCATCGATATGGAATCGCCCATGGCGGTGCATTGATGATTGATCGTCATTTCGCCTGCGTTCACCTGGAACGAGAATGTCTTGCCGTCGATTTTTCCGCCGGTAATCGGCAGTTCACCCATCGGACCGACCACGGTTCCGGATAAGCTGTCTCCATGGACGCTGAAATTGAATACCAGATCCATCGGACCGTTCGGGCTTTGCATTTGCCCTTTCCATTTTCCGTTAATATCCTGTGCAAATCCGATATTCACGGCAAAAAGCGCCGCGGCGATAAAACAAAATGACCGAACCATAGATTTTCCTTTCAGAGAATGTGAATGAGGTAAATACTCACGGCGTGTCCGCCTCTTTCAGGGGGACACTGTTTTGACGACAAATCCGCCGTAAGGATGCAGCGTTAATTGAATTGGTTTCGAGAAATCAATCTTTCTTTCGGTGAAACTATTCCCGGTATCCGAATCGCCGATGAGCACTCCTTTTGTTCCGCGATCGATAAAAGGTACGTCGAGCGCGATCGTTCGGGGAGAATTTTCACCGTTAATGGCTGCAATGTACCACACGCCCCCTTTTTTCCTCGCCAGGACAACATATTTTCCCGGATACCCGTCGATAAATTTCACATCATCCCACGTATCGGGAAGTGATCTCATATAGTTCTGAACAAAGTCCTTTTGTGCTCGCATGCCCTCCGGCGTCTCGGCAATGTGCTGGATCCCCGAAGTGAAGATGACAGACAATGCTATCTCAAAACCTCCGGTCGTCCTCCGGTGCTCGTTTGGGATGCCTGAAAAGTTCACGGGCGTGAAGTCCATCGGGTCGAAAAGGTTCCTCGTAAAAGGGATAACGGTACAGTGAGACGGCTGGTTATCGGCGAAGTATTGGCCGAAGGTGACATACTCTTCGCCTCGTATCGCTTCCATCGTCACGAGATTCGGGTACGTTCTCGACCAGCCGCGGGGAAACGTGGCCCCGTGGAAGTCGACGGCAAGCGAATCTTGCGCCGCATCTTTCAAAATATCGATATAGTAGTGAATCATCGATTGCCCGTCGCCGCCGAAGAAATCTACCTTCACACCGCTGACCCCCATTTCCTTCAATTTTTGAAACTCGGCCCGCCTTGTTTTTTCGGTCAGCAGCTTGTCGCGGGGCGTGAGGGTCGTCGTATTCCAATCACCCGCGGAATTGTACCATAACGTTATTTTGATGTCTTTGGTATGTGCGTACTGCACCAGTTCCCTCACTTTATCATACCCTATTTGCGTATCCCATAACGCGTCGATCAGGCAATACTTCCAGTTCATCGCGGCCGCAAAATCGATGAACCGGCGTTGAGTATTATATTCCGTCGCGCTGTCCTTGAGAATAACCCAGCTCCACGACGAAATTCCGGGTTGAAGCCATGACGATACATCATATTGTGCCGGAGCGGCCAGATCGGTTTCAATCGTTGATTGAACAAGGTCTGCAAGGTTGTCGGTTACAGCGATGATACGCCACGGCGTATCCCACGGCAGTTTCGATTGCGGCAGGACCGGCCCCCCCGATTTACTCTCCTGCGGTTCCGGAAATTGTATCGAATATTCACCGTCAGGAGAAAACTGGCTCAATCGCGAGCCGCAATAATTTGTGTCTAGCGCGGCTTCCGTGATGCTCATCCAAAATTTTCCGGCATGAAAAAGGGCGGGCATCACCCATCCGGCCTGATTGGGCGCAATTGTACCAACGGGTATATCCATTTGATAATAATTTTCGTACGACGGTGAAGCATAACTCCATCCGGTTCGCGCATCGTCGCACGGCTGCAGAAAGCCCTTGGCTGAGAGGTCAAAGTGAAACGATGTTTCTTCCCTGAAAATTTTTACCGTCGTATCCTTTTCCTTCGGGAAATGATATCTGAACGCCGCACCGTCGTTCGATACCTGAAAAATGATCTCCATCTTTTGCGCAGCGGCATTCCTAAGAGAGAAGACCCGTTTGTTGCCGCGGTATGTGCAGATCAAACGTTTCCCATGCAACAACGTGTACTTGTCGGAAACAGAGTGTACATCCGAAACCGAGTCGAGCGAAAGATTGGAGGTAAAATCTCCGTCGCTGCGGACAATCCCCAATTTCGACTGTTTCAAGACTGTTGAGCCTGAATGATCAACGGAATAAACGGGTTCACCGCTCGGAGTAAGCCATACGGCAACCGAAATTCTTGTGTCGGGGCTTTTTATGGTGTACCTGTCGGCGCAAAAAACGCTGGCATAAAAGGAAATCATGAAGACAATCGGGGATGCGTAAACTTTGTTCAGCATGGAAACTCCTTGAGTTTATTGTGCAACGGGATATAGGTCATTATATGCACGACCCGACTCTGCCCTGTCATCGATCGTTGTGAGACAGCGTTGACGTCCGGCGCGAAGATCATGCACATCAACGCGGCAGTATATTCACAATGACGCGTTTGTAACGTGATAGCGGAGGACTTCCCTTGTCCGTGACCCTCAGAATAAAGTGAACCGTTTCGCTTCGTTCAACCATGGGGGCGGTCACCCACACGATGTCCATGTTGTCTGCGCCGCCGATCGGTATCAGCTTCTTGTAGGAACCGGCTTCCGGGTACTGAAACCAGATGAAACTGAGATTGTCTCCGTCCGGGTCGGTTGTTCCGCGGGCATTCAGGCAGAACCGATCTCCGGATTTAACCGTGATCGCGTCAGGATGATTCAAAACAGGGACGGGCGGATGGTTGGCCTCCTTGTAGGATCTTGTACACCAGCTCATTCGAGCGGCGAAATCATTTTGGAAATCCTCTCTCCACCTCCACACCGTTGCCTTGTTGCTGATGACGGCAGCCGATTCCGGAAGAACCGCCCGGCCGTAATCACCAGCCCCGTAGGGAACGAATCGATCTACTGCATTCGTCCACATCGGCCGCGGTTCGTGTTCCACGGGCACACCCCCCGTGAAGCCTGCCGTATCGAGAGACGAATCCTCGGGGCGGTACAATTCGTAGCGGCCGCCCCAACCGCCCCAATCAGGATGTTCCGGGTCGCTCAATCCGTTGGGGATCAGATTCAGCCAGGAGGGGGTATCTCCTTCCATACCGTACGCGACGTCAGGATAAAGGGCGCCCAGCGGCCCATGCCCCTGCTGAATATTCTTTGCGAGCCATGCGTTGCTTATCACTTCATTCCTGATGCCCGGGCCGACCGAGTTGATTGCACTCCACGTCGAACTTCCGTAGCCCCCCGGGCTGACGATGTAAAATAAATCGGGAAAGTTCCTCCGCATCCATATTCCGCTGTCATCCTGGTCGGAGATCGTGTACACTCTCAGTTTGCCGATCAGTCTCTTCGCTTCCTTTTCCGTTCGCGATTCTCTGATTTTATAGAGAGCCTGGGCGAGCGTATTGGGGCCTCCCCAAACGCAGATCCACAAGGGGCGGTCATCCTTGTCCTCCAGGACCTTGATGATCCATTCAGAACCTTCCGAATCTTTCCCTTTGCCCACTCCCTGCATTCCGTATTCCGCCCTCCCTCGTTTCACGAGGCGCAGCAGCGACCCGGCGTCAGGGAAGCCGGGTTCATGCTTCAGAAGGTTGGGCTGGACGTTGCCATAGCCGCGGATCACTCGTTCAATAGATTCAGGATGGACGGCACTTCGCTGATGCGTTGAGGTCGTCGCGATCAATCCTTTCACGTCGACGACGTTGGAATACAACAGCAGGCGAACCAGGCTTTCCGTGTCGTCAGGATCCGCCTCGATATCGGTCAGAACAATCATCCTGTTCTTTTGGTGTGCTCCCGCTGAGAACGCCTGACACCACAGAAGGAAGAAAAACAGCGTGAGCGCAATGAGAGTTTTCATGAATTGGATCATCCTCGGTTCTTTGATTCTTTTTGCATAGAAGAGCGTTGCTCGTTTTGAAACAGCATCTCCTTCGGCCCAGCGGGCACAGCGCCCGCGGGCAGAGGGGTGCGGCGATTTCCGATATTTCCCGGAAGCTGGATCTTTGCCTGAGCTATGCGATGTTTTTCGTCAGTCGATCTTCACCTTGATCTGCGTGAACGAATGCGCCGGGAAGGAACACTTGATCTGATTCCCGTCAACGCTTAGCTCTTTTGTCACCGGCTTGTATTGATCCTGTTTGTCATAAGCAAACGGCTCATCCAAAGAAGCGGCGTTCAACACATTGACCTCTGCTTTTCCCGTAAAATCGCCCGAGCTGCTGGTGACCTCGGCAGTGATCGCTTTGTCCTTGTTTCTGTTGACGACGTTGACGTAGACCGTTTTGGTCTCTTTTGAGTAGACCGAGGTAACGTCGAGGAACTTGACGCCCTGATATTTCTCGGTGTTGAACGTATCGCACTCAACATAAGTATCGATCGAGTTGCCGCGGCAGTTGTTTGAGAAGAGTTTATAGGTGTAGAAGAGGGGCGACTTGAACGTTCCCTTTTCTCTGTCGCTCGCGAGCAGGCCCGTGAACATTGTGAAGTTCCCCATCTTGACGACATCGGCATGACGGATGAAGGAATTGAGGCACTCGGCGACCGGTAAAACGGATAAGAAACTCCTTCCAAACGTACCCCATTCGTCAACTGAAATGTAAATCGGTTTCCGGAAATCCTTCATTACCCTGACAGCCTCGATCTCAGCGGCCGTCGCCGTTATCTTTTCTTCAAAGTCCATTGCACTTCCCCCCATGAACTCATAGTAGTTAGGCGAATTTTCCCAATAGCGGTGAATGGACAGGTAATCGATCATATCGCCAAGCCCTGTCACCACTTTCCGGTTCCATTCGACCCACTGTCCGGTGCTTTCGTAGTTCGATGATCCGGAAGCGACGAATCTGATGTTGTGGTCGACAGACCTCATCGCCTTGGCAGCTTCCCGTGCGATCTTGACATACTCGTCCGCATCCTTGTGGCCGAGCTCCCACGGGGCGCCATCGACTTCATTGCCGAGATCCCAGATTTGCACGTTGTACGGCTTCTCGTGCCCGTCCTTCGCGCGCAGATCGGAATAGTACGTTCCCTTGGGGTAGTTGCAGTATTCAACCCATCCACACGCATCGTTGATCGAAGCGAGTCCAAGATTGACGCAGACAATATTCTCGCTCCCTATCGATTTGTTGAGCGCAATCCATTCGTCCGTTCCAACATGATTATTGTCGACGCCCCCCCATGCAAGGTTGATGCGGACAGGCCGTTGGCTCTTCGGACCGACGCCGTCCTGCCAGTTGTATCCCATGACGAAATTCCCCCCCGGCCAGCGCATGTTCGTGAGTTGCAGCTCTTTCCCAGCAGCGATATAGTCTTTCCGAAATCCGTTCTCATCCGCAAGCGGCGAGGATGGATCGTAGAGATTTCCATACATGGTGTTGAAGTCTGCTGTGTCCGGCAGGCCCATCCTCCTCCCGTTAAAATGGATAGGTTCCATAAAGACGCCGTAGATCTTCGGATCGATCGCTCCGATGGTTCTGTCAACGTCGATTTTGATCTTCGCCGTCTGCGCGGACAGCGGAAGGGGCAGAGCAAACAACAAGAGAAGAAGGAGTTTCTTCATAGCATTCTCCGTATGATATGTGATGGATTGAGCAATTGGCAGCGTGTCGATGAATTCTTCGTGTGATGTTTAATATCGATGCCCGGATGACGGTGAGAGAGCTTCCCGGAACCGCGCGTGTCAACATTGTTCGGGCAAGCCCCGCTGTTTCTGTATGTGTCGTATCACGCATTCGTTTCCTAGTCGGCAGCAGCAGTCCGCGTGCTCGCCACTGTCCTGAACCAATCGAAATCAACATACCCGCCGGTTTCCGAGGTTGCATAATTAAAAAGACAGAACTTGTTTCCGGTGAAGATCCTGAGGCTGAATTTCATATGAAGTTCATTCCCGATTGTTTTGAACGAACGATCGTCCAGGCTGTACGAAAATGATGCGTTTCCCGATCCTGAAACCGACGTTCCGCGATAATACGGAGCAGCGCCGGAACCATGAAGCGCGCTTCCGCGCAAATAGACCGTAGACCCTTCCACGACGGCAGAATCAATGCTTTTGCCGTTATTGACCATGAGGATGTAGTTCTTTCCGTTCGATCTCTTTATTCCGATGAACGCGTAGGGATCCTGGAACACAGCCAGGCCGGCAATGTCGCCGTCTTTCATGTGCCCGATATCCATCTTCGCCGTAGCCGTGGAGACGAGTGTATCCGAATAGTATGCAACCATCCTCTGCGTAAGCGTGTTGCGAGCTTTCGGCAAACTGTCCACGACTCGAGCGGTCCTGAGTCTGAGATACCCCGGGCGCTCCGTCAATGACCACGCTGACGGATCGGGATTATGGTTCCATCCCCACTGCACACCCAGCTCCGCGCCATCAAACTCGTCGGAGGTGGGGAGTGTAAGAGCCGGGTACTCCCTTCCCACATTCGGCTTTCTGTATGTGACAACGGCCTTCCCGGCCACCCCGACCATTGGCCATCCATCCACCCAGGTGACCGGCTGGAGAGATGGGAAGCGTCCGAACGGTCCGCTGTCAACAAAAAGCATCGTCCACCATTCTCCTGTTCGGGTTCTGATCAGCGCTCCCTGATGTATTCCGAAATTTATTCCGCGCGTCGTATCATAGATTACTACTTTTTGCTGATAGGGGCCATAGATGTTCTTGGAACGCAGCGCGACCTGTATTCCATCCAAACCCCCATACGTACTATACATGTAATAATAGCCGTTGATCTTGTAGAGATGAGTCCCCTCAAGTCCGCGGCGGATGTCGCCCGTATAGACCAAAGAATCATTTCCCTTGGGGGCGAAGTTGGTATCAAGCTCTGTGATGTTGATGTTGCTGTATCCATGCGCCACATAGATGCGTCCGTCATCATCGAAGAAGAGTCCGGGGTCGTAGAACCCTTTGGGTAATTTGCGCACCTGCCACGGCCCCTCGGGCTTGTCTGCCGTGCAGAGAAATCCGCCTTCGTTAAGGGTAATGAAGAGCAGGTAGTACTTGCCATCGTGGTACTTCAGGCTTGTCGCCCATTGCCCGTGGCCGTACCGATTACAGCCATCGAGGTCGTAGCATGGACTGTAATCAAACCGCGGAACGGCGTTGCTGCAGTATTGCCAATTGACCAGATCATAGGACTTGAGGACGGGCACGCCCGGGAACGTGAACATGGTCGTATTCACCATGTAGTAGGTGGAATCAACCATAATGACATCGGGGTCCGGAAAATCAGAGGCGATCACCGGATTTGTGTAGGTTCCGTCGCCGTTGTCGGAATGTGTTTTCTGTGCAAGAGCATCCATTGGCGAAATAAGCGACAGGATCATCGTCAGCAAAAAGATCTGTTTCATAATTCCCTTTCAGTAGAGTTCGTTCGTCCGGAAGGGAGATGCCGGCAATCCTTCTCTATTATAGAGATTAGCACCCTCCGGATTATTCGCCCACGCATATCGAACGGCCACGGGCGCACTGACCTCATGTGACCATACAACGATCGTGTCATGCACTATTTCGGCCTCTGCAGGAAAGTACTGACCGTCCACCCCGCATACCTCAAAACATTTTAACGTGCCGCCGTTCTTCGAGACGAGACCGCCCCCCTTATTGCTGAAATTCAGGAGGATCTTGTTTCCCGTTATTGTCATCGATGAATAGAGCGGTCCCGAATAGACAATCTTTTCCTCGCCGTAGCCCGCCTTTTGAGCCGCAAGCGCCAAACGGTAACCAAGATCCCTTTTGTTGACGGGATGGATATCGTTCCATTCCCCAATATCAATGCTGACAGCCATCCCGGTGCCGGGAACTGACAGCGCTTTCAGCTGGCTCTCGCGAAAGAGAGCCCAATCATATTGTGTCGTCTCAATATTCACTTCCACGAAGTTCGGAAGCTGAGCATAGATAAAAGGAAAGTCCCCTTCCCGCCAGTTCTCTCTCCAGTCTCGGATGAGAAGCTTGAAAAGTTCGTAATGCTCGCACGCCCTGCTCGTGTTGGATTCGCCCTGATACCAGAGGACGCCTTTGATCCTGTATGGAAGCGCCGGTGCGATCATACTGTTAAACAGCCCCGCCGGGATCTTCCCCGTGAACGTCCGGTCTTCCAGAGGTTCGGCCGCTGCCCCAAGCCGGTATTTCCAGGGACCTTCGAGATCGAGTGTCTGCCCCCCCGCCGCGATCTCGTATTTTTTTCCCGGCACAAAGCCGCCGTTGCGAATGAAGTTCACAACGCGAACGACAATTGTATTCTCGCCTTCCTTCAGGAGGTTCTCCGGAATTCTGTACATTCTCTGCGCATATTGAAAGCCGGTCGTCCCCGCAAACTTGCCGTTAACAAAAACCGAATCGGCATCAACAATCCTTCCCAACCGCAGCGATGCCGGTTTACCGGCCATGGCGGTAGGAAGCGTGAATTCCCTTCTGAACCAGACAACGCCGTGCACCGGACCGAGTTTCGCGGCAGCCCAATAGCCCGGGACATGCATCGTATCCCAACCCGTCGTGTTGATCTCCGGGTCGAACCATGTCCGCTGAGGATCTTTGTACCCTTCGTCATGCTGGCGAACCGCCGAATTCCAATTCCCCGCCCTTTCATCGTCCTGTTTGGCAATTCTTTCAAGTGTTCCCGGAGTTTTGAACCGCTGCACATCTTCCCAATACTTGGGGAATGATCTTATCGATCCTTCACTGATCCACGCTTCTGTCGAGGAACCGCCCACGGAAGCGTTGATCAGACCAACGGGCACCTTGTATGTTTCATACAGTTTCTTCGCAAAGAAGTACCCCACAGCCGTAAAACTGCGAACGTCCTTCGGATCTGCATGTTGCCATGATCCCGCCCTGAAGTCGCTCTCCCGGCTGTTAACATTGAAACCGGATGGGACCAGGAACTGCCTAATGAATGGATAATCGGCGCCGGCAATTTCATCCTGGTAGACGGGGCCCAGCCATCCCAATGCCAATTGCATATTTGACTGTCCGGAGCATACCCATACATCACCGATGACAATATCGTTGATCGTGATGGAATTGGTCCCGTCGATGTGCATGGCAAACGGTCCCCCCGGTTTCAGGTCGGAGAGCAACACCTCCCAGTCGCCGTTGCTATTTGCCGCCGTCGTATAGGTTGAATCAAGAAAACGTATCGTGACTTTCTCCCCGTCGGAAGCCCAGCCCCAAATTCGCACGCGGGCATCACGCTGCAAAACCATCCCGTCGCCGATCAATTTTGGCAGTCTTATCTGACCAAAAACTGCACTCGAGAGAAAAAGCATAGCAAGAACTAACGCCTTACGTCTCACGGTATCAACAGCCTTTCGTTGAACACTTTCTTTATTCATGATCGGAGAGATCTGAAAAATTTGCATTCAAATGTCATTCTGAGCCCGCCGAAAGGCGGCGGGAGAAGAATCTATTCATTCCATTCGAGAAGAAAAACTAGATTCTTCGTCGCTACGCTCCTCAGAATGACATTACTATGAATCTTTCAGAAGTTTCGATCTGCTTATCATCCTTCTTTGGAGTTCTTTAATCTCGTCAGGCGGACATGATAGACGCCTCCCGCGGAGTTGCCCGGCAACGCTTGAAATTTCACCCTGATATGATCTTTGCCTTTGAGCATCGAGGCCGGAATTGCATACTCGACATCCTGAAACTTCGCATGATACCTTTTATCCGTATTATCCACCGTTGCCAGTTTTTCATCGTCGATGGAGATATCAAACCTCCTTCCCCCCACTCAAATCCCCAATAGCGCACCATCAACGACAAGTCAGCTTCCCCCTTTGTTGCAAGAACATAACTGAAGAAACCGCCGTCGGCGGCATCCCGCCAGGATTCATCCTCGTTCGTTCCCGAATTTGAGCGTGAATCTTGGAGCCCATGATCGGCTTCAGACTGCCGCTCACCCGTGGCAACGTCATCTACCGTCCGTTGCTGCAGGGCAAGCTTTTCTTTTTCCACGGCCGCGAGGGAATCGTGATACGATTTGTATTGAGTATTTGTCAATGCCATCCAGTACATCATATATCGGGCATCGTGGATCCTGAAGAAAGGTTCCAGCACGACATTCATTGGATTGATCATGTTCAGAGCGGGAACCGTAAACGTAAGAGGAGCAGCCTTTGCCGGAACTAATTTTCCCGTCATTCCGGCAAGATCGTCCTCAACGATGATCGGCGCCTTATCAAGAGGAAGCTTTCGCCCGCTCGCAGTCTGACTCCAGCGGCCGTCATCGGCCAGAAGTCCCGCCAGATCCTCGGTTCCTGCCTTTGACGCGAGGAGGATCGGCCCATGCAAAAAGGCGACATATTCGGGGACGTTCGGCAAATGTTCCAGCCTTGTGTGCATTGGGAGGATAATTTCAACGACATCCCCTTTCGACCAGAGGCGCTTGACGGCAACGTATGAGGACGGCTTCGCTGCTATCGTTAAGGGTTCGCCATTCACGGCAACTCTCATTGCGCCGTCCGTAACCCAGAAGGGATAGCGAATCATCAAAGTGAATTCGGCGGATCCTTCGGCGACACGCAGCCTGGAGCGCTCTTCGTCCGGAAACGTTGTCTCCTGTCTGATCGTCACGCCCTTGCTTCTCCAATTCAATTCTGAAGCGACGAAGAGATTCAGGTACAACGAATCGTGTTGACGAGTGTAGATCATTTCATTGTACTTGCTGTGATTCTCCATTCCGGTGCCGACGCAGCACCACATCGCCTGATTGGGAGTCGAGTATACTCTGTAGTGGCGGGGGCGCGCGGGAGTGAAGTAGACGTATCCGCCGTTCTCCGGATGCTGCGTCGAGAGGATGTGATTATATAATGTCCTTTCGTAATAATCCATATAGCGTGCCGAGGGGTTCGTTCTGAAGAGATCCTCTGTCAGCTTCAGCATGTTGTAGGAATTGCACGACTCGGGGCCTTCGGCATCGGTGACAAAGTCGTCGCATGCTGATGCACTCGGGAAATGCTCTTTTCTGCTATTTCCGCCAAACGCCAGACTTCGGTGCGATGTGACCGTCTGCCAGAAGAAACCAGCCGCGTTTGCGTATGTTGAATCGCGGCTTAGTTCGGCGATCCGCTGAAAACCGGTTACTTTAGGAATCTGTGTGTTCGCGTGCTTATTGTCGAGATTATCATTCCCCGCAGCCATCGCATCAAGGAGCATTCTGTGCGAAAACCTTTTGGCCGCCGCCAAATATTTCGCGTCGCCCGTCATTTGATAGGCATCGGCGAAGATCTCGGGCATGCCGCCATGTTCCGAATCCAGCATCGATTGCATCTGGGAGTCGGTCAGCGCCGATGTGATCGTGATACCCCAGTCGCAGAATTTCAGAAAGATATTTTTCGCGTCCTCGTCCCCGGCGTACATCCATGCATCTCTCAGCCCGGCATACATTTTATGAAGATTATACCAGGGCGCCCAGGCAGCGCGATATGCGGCAAGATCTCCTGTTTTCAGCGTGGACCAGATGAGGCCGCTCTTTGGCACCCCACCGACATAGCCGACACCCCACTCCGGATGATTAATGGCGTTTGCCTCCTGACACGCTTCAAGCTCCGAGATCATATACTCCATTCGTCTTCTGCATTCCGCGTTTCCGGTCGAGGCATAGTTCATCGCCATCGCCGAGAGATAGTGGCCGCACATGTGTCCGTCAAGTCCATCCCAGTTCGGATAGCTCGAAGCGATCGCCGGCAGCCCCGCTTCTTTGCGGTACGGAGCCAGCAGGCGATCGACGTCGTATTTCAAGATCGTTTGGATGTTGAGGTCGCGGGCATGCTTAAAGGGGCCGTCCAGCAAAGAGACGTCGCTCAATGGGAACGCGTTGTGATACAACCTGTCCTGAGGATGCAACTGACAGACAAGAACGGCGGTGCACAATACCATTGTGAAGAGAAATGACTTCATGCTATGCCCTTTCAAGTGACTCCCTCATCGGTATTTGAACATTAAAGGCGAAGCGATTCCAATTGAATACAATCTTCATTCGCAGACTTTGATTGATCCGGTTTCAGCTACTAAGGAAGAACCGAGGTGTTTCCGCAAGGTCGAGCCCGGCATTCACCCGTATCTGGCCGCCGGCCGTGACAAAGCGACAGCAGGCGTGTACAACAAATTCTCGTTCTCGACACCGGGCCGCACACACAATGAAGATACATTTCTCATTGTGTCTCCGCGAAAACCATTTTGTCAATGTTGAAGAAATCGCCGTCGACAACCAGCTTCAGCGTGTGTTGACCGGCAGTAAGGGGCACTGTCTTTGTTATGACTTTCCAGTTTTGAAACCCTGATGTACTCGGGACCGATACAGTCCCCGTTTTGTCAACGCCATCGCATTCAAGGTGGAACTTTCCGCTTTCATAAGCTGATGAAACGAAGAATGAAACTGCGTACTCCGAAGATTTCGTAACGGTGACGGTATATGCCATCCATTCGCCGGCATGGGTCCAGCCAACGTCATAACCGCCGGCAGTGCATTTTTCGATGTCCACGCCTTCGTTAGGACGGTATTGTCCCCCTTCATTGATATTATCTCTGTCATAGTACGCTTCGCCCGGGCATCCAGCATCGAAGTCCTCAGCTTCAACGGTTCCCGGAATCGTATGCGGTTTGAAAGCTTCCTGCTTCATCTCGCAGACCTCGACAAGCTTCCAGCCTGCAGAAGTACCGTTTTCCGAATTGACCAATCCTGCTTTCTTCCCTTCCGTGAGAGGAGTGTCTATGGTTATCGTGAAGTGCGGAGACTGTTTGTTGGATATTTTCAATAGCCCGTTGTGCGAGTTTTCGATTCGCCAATATTGATTGTCATTGCCCGTGGAATCCGAAAGCCTCAGCTCGTGGTCTGTTGACGTGCACTCCAACGCTCTGTTCTCATTTGCAAGGTTCACGAGCTCATAGAGGCCTTTGCCGGCAGATTTCAGTTTCCATTGGCTTGCAGGTTGCTTGCTTCTGACGGTCAGCGTCAGATCCGAACCAAGCACCAAGCTTCCCGTATTTTCGCCCGGGACGATGTAATAATGTGGAGCACAGTCAAGGTCAGCATACATGTCGAGGGCAGGGATCTTGCCGTTGAATCTGAGTTTCAGAACATATGCCATCTCCTCGAACGAGCGCTCGGGCAAATTAACGATCAAGCCCTCTGCGTCCTGCCTGAAAGTCAGCGGCAGATATTTTCCGGCTTCACCATTGATAAGTTCAACCGAATTCAGGTTGTTGAGATCGATCCGGGCGGAAGACAATGTTCTGAGCAGTACTTCCTTCTCTCCTTTTTTCCAGCCGAGCATTATTGCATAGAGGGTTCTGCCGTCCTTCGACCTTGTGTAGCGAACGTCTTCGGCCGTTCCTTCGGCCGGGGCTGTCATGACTCCATACGCAGCTCCCATTTTTGTGGGACCTTCCCCATATTTTTGCCATGCACGCGTCGCGTACACCGCTTCGCCGTATTTCTTGAGCCATGCACCTATGGCAAGTAAGATGTCCTTTTGTTCCTGAGGTATCGTACCGTCGGCTTTCGGCGAGATATTGAGGAGCATATTCCCGTTCTTGCTGATTCTGTCCAAAAAGCTATGGAGTATTTGTCTCGCGGAATAATACCCGATTCCCTCGGTGTAGCACCAGCTCGAGGAACTGAGCGCGTCATCGGTAAGCCAATAATTATCCGTAATGTCGGTCGGACCTCCACGCTCGTAGTCCAGCACAGCGCATCTGGTATTCAGGGCATCTTTATACGTTGCCACCACCTCCTTCTTCCATTCGGCAGCCGAATTGTAGTAGTACGCCAGGAATTGCAGGAGGATGGGTTTTGAAATGGCCTGCAGGTTAAAATCCTGATAAATAATATCGGGCCGGTAGCCGTCGATAATTTCCTTATGCTTGCTCAACCAGTAGGCCTCGTTCTTTTCTTTCCCCTGCTGCCCAAAAAGCATCTGGAGTTTTGGATCGCTCATATGGGGCACAGGCTGATAATATCCGGTGATGTTGTAAGCATGATGCATTGAAAGGATTATTCGCATGCCCTTTTTACGGATGGCATCCGTCAGCAAACCGACCAAATCAAGTTTCGGTCCCATGTCTTTTGCGTTCCAGGGATTAACCTTGCTTGCCCACATCGAGATGCCATCGTGGTGTTCTGCCACCGGACCGGCGAACCTCGCTCCCGCATCGGCGAAGAGCTGTGCCCATTCGTCAGGATCGAATTTTCCCCCTTCCGCCTTGAGCTTGGGAGCGAACTGAACGAAATTCCCCTTCTTATCCTTAGCTCCGGTGATGAAGTTGCTGTATGGCCACTCAGACGGCTCGCCGTAAACCTCCGTGTGGTGCTTGTTCTCCGGAGATCCTTTGATGTACATGCTGCGCGGATACCATTCATTTCCAAATGCCGGAACAGTGTAAACTCCCCAATGGAAATAGATGCCGAACTTCGCGTCTTTGAACCACTCCGGGACGGGGTTCGACTTCTCCAACGATTCGAACGTCGGCTGAAATTTTTGCGCTTGCGTCTGAGCTGTGCTGCTGCCGATTATCCCTGCGAGAAACAAAAATGCGGACAAAACAATTTTATATTTCATATCTGCTCTCATTTTTATCCATTAATAGTGCTTGGTTCTTATTGCTTGTTCTTGGTTGTGACCTCAGTGTTTTCATCATGCAGTTGTCCTTGCATGATCCTTGTATCGCGTTCTTCTACTGTTTACTGATCACTGTTCACTGTTTTCTATAAGGTTTAAGTTGATCTCTGAATTTGACCATGAGTTTGCTGAGACCGTCGAAGTTAACATCCCCCTTCCGCAGCATTTCAACTTCCCACGTGGGGGGAATTCTCATCGCCGTTAATTCAGCCGCTTCCAGCAAATGAGCAGCGGTCTCCGCGATGTCCAGCCCCTCCTTCCATTTTCTATTGGGATCCTTAAGCCACTTATCGCTCTGATCCACAATTTTTGTGACCCAGCCTTCCCTATCCGGAACAGCCGGAAGAATATCCGCTTTACGGTTACGGAAATATCCCATGATTGCAGCCGGTATCGACGGATCGCGGACGCTCCCATCCTCATAAAAAACACCGTGCACCGGTCCCCACCCCTTGCGGACGATCATCAATTCCCAGATATACCATCCTACGTGGGCATTCATATGTTCCTGGAGCGTAATGTCGTACGGGTTGGCCCGCGCGATACATCCGATTTCGCCGTTGATCAGCGGCTTGTGCACCTTTGCCGCAAACTCCTTCGCCCGTTGGATATTATTTCGGATCTCTTCCCGAGTCTGCATGTAATCGTGGAACTGGAGCACGTCCACGTCGTCTGCCAGTTCAATCATCCCGTCCACAAAAGCCATCCCGATCGTGACAGGAGTGTTATGATCGAATTCGTGAAAGGTCTTTGCCATGAATTTCGCATTGTCAAACTTCTTTTGGACCATTTCTTTCGGAGATGTGGGCCAATCGGGTTCATTCATAGCATCCCACATCGCAAGCCCCGGTTCGTCTGCAATGGCATTGACAAGGAACTGAACCCATTCTCTCCCCTGGGCGCGCAATGTCGTGTCCTGCAGCCAGGGCCCGCTTCCCACCACTGGCATAACTCCAATCCCTCTCTTATAGCATTCGCGCACAAAATGACGGAGTCTTGCCGGCAGATCCTTTCCATCCTCCCGAAAGACTGCGTACGGAACGAAAACACGTACTTGATTAAGATTGAGGCTATTCGCAAGGTTCAGATCGAACTCAATTGTTGAGGAATCATAGTCGATCCACCAATCGATATGGTGTCGAGGCGATTCTCCATTTGCCGGCGTGTAATTGAAACCCCGTATCAGTGCAGCATCCCTGGGTCCGGTAAAATCATATTTCGATCCCTTTTCAGCTGGGCTGGCAGATGCCGAACTTTGCAGCGCAAACAAAAAAAGGGAAGAGAGGAAAATCGTTTTCATCATTGAGGTCATTCCTGCAACATTACGGGGTATCTTACCGAAAGCATGGGCAATGCGCCGCTCATTCTCCAAAGCGGCTGTTAGTGAGAAGAAGCAATCTCAAAAATATGTTACCTCATCCTTCCCCACGCGTCTGCGACCCGCAGGGTCGTTGACGATGCGCTCACTTCGTTCGCTTACTCCCCGAAGGGATCCTTTGGGGACAGGATGTCCTTCGTCTCGTGGCGCGAAAGAGCCGCGCCACTCGCTCAGGATGAACAGATTGTATGAGCCGTAAAAAAGCATGTTCACCCTGTCCCCCTAAGGGACCCTTTTGGGGAGCAAGTCCCCCAAAGGTCGCCGGATAATAGCGACTCTTTGAGGGGACGCGTCGAAGGGTCAATCTAATTTCATTTTTGAGATAACTTCAAGTCAAAATTGTGCAACTGTCTTAGTTCCTGCATAGTTGATTTTCTTGTCGATCGTTGAAGAGATTTCAATGCCAATTCCTCTTTTCCCATCAACCAAAACTACGTTGAAAGTGCGCTCGGCGAGCATTCCGGGATACGCGCCTTCTCTATTGCCGATGGTCAAGGTCCTTGTCTCTTCATCCCATCTGAAGGGGATAGTCGTGAATTTCCCCTTCTCATAGTTATAGTTGTCCCCTTCGTCCTCGTATAACTCGAACCCGCCGTTTGCACCTTGATAGATCCGTATTTCAAGCGTGTCGTCAGGTTTCTGCCCGGAAAATTGTATGAACTTGCCCATCGGAATGATGGAGCCTGCTTTGACCATCAGCGGAATCCTGTCCAGGGGCGCAACCGTCTTCGTCGTCTCCCCTCCGTTAAGCCGCTCGCCGGTCCAGAAATCGTACCAGGAAATCGACGCGGGCAAGTAGACTTTCCACGCATCAACGTTGGGTTCGGTAACAGGCGCTACAAGAAGTGCCTTGCCGAACATATACTCGTACCGCTGGCTCAATGCGACCCGATCCCCGCCGAAGTCCATGACCAGCGGCCGCATCATCGTCGACCCGCTTTTTGTAATTTGCCACGCTTCGGAATAAATGTAGGGCAACAGCCTGTAGCGGAGGTTTACCATTGCCCGCATATCATTCTCAACCTGCTCTCCGTAATTCCATGGCTCAGTTTCGGACTGGTATCCATGAACACGAAATATCGGATTGAATGCGCCCCACTGATACCAGCGTGTGAGTAACTGATGATATTTTTCGTCCGCATATTGCGCCCGACCGGGTCTGAAGAATCCGCCAATGTCGGTGGTCCAATAGGGCATCCCGGTGATCGTGTAATCCAGCCCGGCGACAATTTGCCTTTTGTATGTATCCCAATTTGCGCCGATATCTCCCGACCAGTTGATGGTGCCGTATCTTTGCTGTCCGGCAAAAGCCGAGCGCGTTAAGATGCATACTCGTTTGTCCGATGTTGATTCCCGCTGCCCCTCATAAACAGCACGACTGACAAACAACGGATAGGCCAGGCGGTAAAAATCTCCCGGTCCTAGATAGGTCTTTTGACCGTGCAAAGCGTCATTCTCCGGCTCCGTCGCATCCATCCACCACGAATCGACGCCGTAGGAAAACAGATTTTTCTCCAACGTGTTCCAGTAGGATCTCCTCGTCAGCGGATTAAAATAATCCAACCATTTGCTCCCCGGTATATAAAGCTTCCTTGACGAGTACTCTTTGCCGATCGCGGAATTCACATCCGGGTTTGACCAAATTGAAATATTGAAGTGTGCATGTAAATCGTGCAACTCTTTAATAAAACCCGATGGGTTGGAATAATTGGCTGTGTCGAACTGTGGAACGCCCCAGCCATTATTCCCCCAGTATTGCCAATCCTGCACAATGACATCCATTGGAATTTCTCTTTTGCGGAATTCCTTCACCGTTGCGACAAGCTGCGAACCTGACGTGTAGCGCTCGCGGCATTGCCAGAAACCATACGCCCAACGAGGAAGCATCGGAACGTTCCCCGAAAGATTTCTGTAGGATGCGATGACGCTGTCGGCCGAAGGCCCATAGAACACGACATAATCGAGTGCCTTCGCGTTCGGTGAACGGAAGGTGGTTTCGTCGTCCATCAGCTTCCACGTCAGTTTTGGAGTATTCGATGACCTGCACACCACCTGCACACGATGCACTCCCGCTTTCAGTTCGACAAGGGCACCGACAGAGGATGGAAGCCATATGTTTGATTGATCGATACATGCCGAATCATCTATCACCAGCAAGTGGCGGCTATCCATGTCGCCCAGGTCAAGCATCATGGAGTATGCACCATTTCTTTCGATGGTGAATTGTCCCGAATACAGCGATTGTTGCCGGGATATTTTTTGAGTCCCAGCAGTGGTGGTTACTTCCACTTCCTGGGCTTCACCGGATGCTGCATGAGTTCTTGTCAGTGGAACGGAATTATCAGCCGGATTAAACCAGGTCAGCCCGTACTGGTGCCAGAGAATTCCATATCCTCTGCTGGAATAAATGAACGGTATGGATATTTGCGAGTTGACCTGTATCAGCTTGCGTGTAACATTCCTCACATTATAGTTTCCGTCCTGAAACTGTCCCAAGCCGAATAGATATTCATCGTTCGGCGAATCAAAGCTTTGCTCGGCTACAAAGCATGGTTCGCCCATCACTGAGTCGGGGGTGAGCTTCCGGGCTCCTGCTTTTTCGCTCAGAAAAATTTTTCCCGAAGCATCCATAAAAGACAGTGTGCCCTCTTGTTTATCAAGAGCGACAACCAGATTGGCGAGTCGCAAATCAAGTTTTGAAGGGGAGTCCGAGAACGCAAAAGACGGAGTTCGAACCGCTGAAGTGAAAATGAGTTCAGGCACCTGAACAGTATCCTTGAGAAACCTGATCCTGACGGCATTGTCGGCCAGGGGACAAATACTGAGTGTCCCTCCCGAAAGAGTAATGTCTATTCTGTCTGATAATTGCTTGAAATCCTTTATGACTTGTCCATCACAGAGCGGAGGCAGCAGACTGATTATCAGAAGGCATATTTGTTTCATCATTTGACCAGCATCATCTTTTTCATCTCATTGAAATTGCCGCTTGTCAATCTGTAACAATAGACTCCCGAAGCAAGATTCGTTGCGTTGAATTGGACTTCGTGCGCGCCCGATGAGGTATACCCGTTCACAAGGGTCGCCACTTCTCTTCCGAGGATATCGTAAACCTTCAGGGTCACATGACCTGCAGCCGGGAGCTGATACTCGATCTTCGTCGATGGGTTGAACGGGTTTGGATAATTCTGCTCAAGCCGATACGCCGCGGGCACGCCGGCAGGCTCATGAACTGCCGTTGGAAACAACACACTGCTTATCATCTCCTCTTCGGACTCTCGTTGAGCTTCCCACGCCTCTCGTTGAGTCGGGAACCAGTCTAGATCGCCGACCGGGAATCCACCAAGGCCTCCGGTTAAGATCTCAGGATTAGTGTAGGAAAGATCAATAGGAACCGGCCAATCGGCATTTGTGTAATGTTGACTTTCAGGATTAGATGGTTGGCGCCAGGATGCCAATGTCCCCGTGAAGGTTGTATCGACGGCTCCTGTTGAAAATGCCTTTACTGCCGCCAACTGAGTTGTAAATAAGACATCAGTTTTATTGAAATTCGGTAACTCATTGAGAATCCATGTCCCATTTGTAAGATTAGGATATTTTGTTTTGTTACCGAACATGGCTTGAGTCCTCGAGTTCATTGTAATCATTTGGGGGACCCAATTTGCAACGCCATCTACTTTAGCAGCATTGAGCAACGAATCCACATCGGAAAGAGAGGGATCCCAATAGACTAAATTTTTGTCAGCGTAAAAGCTCGCACCGTTTGCAGCAAAAGCAGAATCATCAAGTAGATTAACAAGACCCATGGGCAGATTTTCCGGGTCAGTTTCACCTACATCATACGTCGATAGAATCGGCGCAAAACACTGTACTTGGACATTGACAAAAATATTATTTGTTACGCTGTAATTCGTATGGTCGCCGGTATTCATAAAGACAAAACCGGAGCAATCAATCCAATCATTATGATTGAAAATTTGCCTGTTGATCTTGTAGCCGGCTCTTGATCTATACTCACTCCCCTGCACATTCACGTGTGTGCAATTTTCGACGAGAATTGTATCCTCGTCTGAAAAGAAGTCTAAGACACCGCCATTGCGGCGGCAGGTGTAACCGCACAGATTTACTAAGTAATCGTTCGTAAGGAATATCCTTGAATCAGCGGGAGGACGGCCAATGACAACCCAAATGATATGTTCTATGATACAGTTATCTACTTGAATTCTTAGACCGGGTCCTGAAAGATTAAAGAATTCCCATCCTTCACCTCCGGCAGAATTGCCAATTTCAACGTCACAGTTCTTTACAAGCAGATCATAACCGCTATTGATGCCGCCTGTCGATGACCCCCCCTGCCAAACCGCGCCCCGAAGAACCGGCGGTGCATCACCTTTATTTAGTTTTAGTGATGTTTGCGTTTCACCCATAATAATTGTCTTTTGCTTTGCTGAAGATGTAATATTATCGATAAGGGAGTAAATTCCCTTATTGTGCAGTAAATACACACGTCCTGCGGGAGCCATACTATCTGCATTCATAAGAGAATACAGAGTATTCGGGGCGCCATAATCAATATCATCTTTTACTACAAGGGTGTCGCCGCGTTGTTGCAACACATATGGATTCATTCCAATGTCCTGGGAAAGAACCGAAGCTATCGGTATTAAAAGAGACAGCGTGAAAAGTACATGTAGCTTTTTCATAAGAACCTCCTTGTCTGGCGGAAGCATACACCACAATTGTCACAATTTCCCTTTATTTTCGTTGAATCGCGGAATAAATCGCCCAACTGCGGAAATTCGCACTCCATCACCTTGACGTTTGTAGAAGGAAGATCGAATATGACAAAACAAAATTATAGTTGCCTGCGCTGAAAGTTACCGAATGATCACTTGTACTCGGAGCTCACTCCTCACGTGAAAGGTAAGAACTATCGGGCCATTTCTCATTCCACTTCTCCCTTTCAAAAAGGCAGATCCACGAATACACTATTTTGCCAGAATTGAAACCTCAGCCGGCTGAAGCCCCTCGGATTCTGCGGTAAGACGGATCGCGCCTCGTTCGCCTTTCGATTGAACGATCGCTAAACAAAGGCCGTGGAATGCCTTTCGCTCGTTGGCTTTGAAATATTCATGGCTCACCGGGTTGCCATTGCCAACGCCGGCGATGACGCCTCTCCCTTCAATCTTGAATTTCACCAGGTTGTCGGCGTTGGGACAAACACGGCCGTCGTTGTCCACAATCTCAATTTTAATATTCGATAGGTCCTCCCCATCCGCGTTGATCTTTGTGTGGTCCGGCGTCAACACTATTTTAGCCGGAGCGCCGGCGGTTTGGACTTCGTCCGTGCAGACTGGCTTGCCGTTGTTTTTGGCAATTGCCTTCAACGTTCCGGCGACGTACGGTACGTTCCACACGACATGCAGATCCTTAGTATCGCTGAATTTCTTTTCGCCAAGAGATTTGCCGTTCAAGAACAGCTCTACCGACCCGCAATTGCTGTAGCACCAGACTGGAATTTCCTGGCCTTCGAAACCCTGCCAGTTCCAGTGGGGAAGAATATGGACCATCGGTTTGTCTGTCCACTGGCTCTGGTAAAGATAGTAGCGGTCTTTTGGAAAGCCGCACAGATCCACAATGCCGAAATAGGAACTGGCCGAAGGCCAGGGGAAAGGCGACGGTTCGCCGATATAATCGAAGCCCGTCCACACAAATTCGCCCGCAACCCAGGGGGCGTTCTTAACAGCTTTGAGCGTTGTTTCCGCTATGTTCCCCCAATCGGGCGCGTCTACGTCGTAGGAAGTACACTGATTGTTTAGCTCCCTTACTATTTTGAGTGTGTCACCATCCCGAACCAGGTTGTATTCTCCCCGACTGCTGACAGCTGACGCGGTTTCAGACCCGATCAGCTTCGCTTTCCCTTTCAGCGTCTGGTAAAAAGGCAATTGATAATTAACGCCTACCACGTCGAGCGGTTTTGAAAAACCGTTTGCAACAGCCGCGGCCGGAGTATTGCAGGCCGAGGTCACAGGCCGCGTCGGATCTTCCCTGTGGCAGATATCCACAAGCCGTTTCGACATTTCATACGCATTGGCACTTTCCTGTTCCGGAATTTCATTGCCGATGCTCCATAAAATGATGCTCGGATGATTTCTGTCCCGATGAATCATGTCGGATAAATCTCTTTCGCTCCACTCGTCAAAAAACCTCCCGTAACCGAACATGGTTTTCGGGCGCTTCCATTCGTCGAACGCTTCATCCATGACCACGAATCCCATGCGGTCGCATAAATCAAGCAGCGCAGGATCGGGGGGATTATGGCTCGTGCGTATGGCATTGCATCCCATGCTCTTCAGGATCTCCAACTGGCGCTCAATGGCCCGCTTGTGCACCGCCGATCCCAGACTCCCCAGGTCGTGGTGATCGCATACACCTTTTATATCCACATGTTTGCCGTTTAAGAAGAATCCTTTGTCTGTCGTAAAATCAAACGTGCGGATGCCGAACGGCGTGACGACGCCATCCACTGTCCGGTCGTTCGTTCGCACTGAGGATTCAACACGGTACAATCGGGGGTCCTCCAGCGACCATAATTTTGGATTTGGAACTTTGAGAAGTTGTTCGAAGATGACGGTGCTGTCCGGCTTCACCATCAGAGCGGAACTGCTATGAGTCACTTCGATTCCGCCATCGTCAACCACGGCGGTTTCAAGCGTCACCTGTTGAGGCGTGACGGATTGATTCTGGACCTCTGTTTCAACGCGAACCGTCGCTTCATTTTCAGTGACTGCCGGTGTGGTAACGTACGTACCCCAATGCGTCAGATGAACAGGGTCCGTGATCGTCAAGCGCACATGCCGGTAAATACCTGCGCCTGAATACCAGCGCGAGCAGGGTTGCTGCACCCTTGCCCGGACTGCCAGGACATTTCTCCCGCCGTTGAATTTCAGATACGGAGTCAATTCATACTGAAAGCTGGAATAGCCGTACGGCCGGTTGCCGAGGTGGACGCCGTTGAGCCAAACGTCGCTGTCCATGTACACGCCGTCAAAATCCACGAAGACCCGCTTGCCTTGAATGTTGCCGGGCAATTTGAACTCTTTTCTATACCATCCCGTGCCGGCGTTGATGTATCCGCCGCCGCTTCCCCCGGGGGAAGTCGATTCAAATATTCCCTCCACCACCCTGGTCCCATCATCATAAATACCGCCTCCGCCTACCCCGTCGAATACCCGAACTGCTATGCTGTTCTTGCCGCCATAATGAATGAGCTTACTCGGAATTTTATAATGGCGGATGATGTCCCATGCCGTTACATACTGCGGAGGGAAGTGACCCAGGCCCCCCACTTTTACGCCGTTGAAGTACGTTTCGTCAACGTCGTCAATCTTCCCCATGTTGAGGTAGACGTCTTTCCCGGCCAATTCCGAGGGTATGGTCAGTTCGCGGCGGAACCAACCATACACGTTGTCTTCCGTATAATTCGAATGATCTTCCCAATGCGCAGGAAGTTTCACCACCTGCCAGGAGGCATCGTTAAAACCGGGGTTCTTCCAAAGCGTATCGTCCCCCTTATTAAATTTCCATTCTCCTCTGACGACAGGCAGCTCCGACGCCTCCTCGACGATCGCTTCGGAATGAGCAAGTCCTTCAATGCTCCAGTCGTGCGGTACGTCCACTTTGAGCCACGAAGCGTCATTATATTCCGGACGTTCGGCGCCTGCGAGTTCGCCGGCGCAAAAATGCCAGGCCGAATCGAACGACTGGGTCTGTCTGGGTTCACCGGCGCTTGCGCGCCCGCCGATCACTGTGGCTATTAACCATGCAACGAACACGTAATTGATTGGGAGTGATTTTACATGCAACATGGCATCATTTCTCCTACATTTGTTGATTGGTCTTTTTAAGGCATTCCACGGAGTTTAAAACCCTGTTTGGTGCGAATCATCATGTTCAGTCTTTAATAACCTTGCATCAATCTGTTGTCGGATGGTTATGGCATCTTACAGCTACCGTTCCGGAATCGCAAATTCACAGATTCAGGAGAAATTACTTAAAAGAAAAAAATCTCATTTCCCTTCAGATAATTGTTTGTACAATGCCTGATCGAACTCTTCCAAACCGGTAATACCATGCAAATGATTAACCGAAATCCAAGGCAACCATGTGCGGTGGGCTCCGATACCTCTTATCGGGCCCATGTGCCAGTGTTCCTGCTGCCAGCCGGGCCCCTTTAGATCGTACGCACGTCCGGGGAGCGCAAGCATAGCTTTGGTATCGTGTAAAAGAATACGCGCCACATTTAAGTAATGGCTGTCATGTGTGTATTTGAATAACCTTGCGTAGGTAGGAACAGCCCAAGCAAGATACTGGTCTACGCCGCCGGCACCATCCGATCCGATCCCGTTAACACCTATTGTGGGAACGCCCGGTTTCCAACCGAGGTCTTCATAAGTTGCTCCGATCGGCATGGGTACGTTCCATATCCAAATCCAGCTTTCGGTATAATCAGCCGCTGTCTTAGCATAATCCAGCCATTGTTTTTCGTTTGTTTTTTCGTACAAAGCCAAAAAGGCCTCTGTCGACAACATTCCTGATTCCTTATCCGCAACAGTAGAAGAGCCTGTCGCCCCAAGAAATACACCCTTGCAGCCGAAGTTCTTCCAAACATAGTCGGCAGCGCGAATGGCTGAGTTGAGGTATTTCTTTTCACCTGTCTCCTCATTCATCCTTACAAGTAAGGGTACAGCCGCATAACTCGTAACACCGGTTGTTCCATCTTTAACCTTGCCGGTTTCATCCTCCCAAGACATTGGGAAGGAACCGTCTCTGCGTTGCTGCGTTAGAAGCCAGTCGGCATAATCTTTGGCCCACTGATACCATTCAGGATGCTGTCGTCCATGAGCGCGTTCATGACGGATCACATCAATCATTGAGCGCATATCTTCTGCCCACGAACGTAAAGAGAAGGCCGTTCCGCCATGGACAGCACTGGGTTTAGCAGTTCGCATATCAAATCCTTCTCCTGAAGGCGGCAAGACAGGCACGATCTTAACGAAACTTTCAATAATCATCGTACCAAGTTTTCGTAATCTCTCACCACGTGGACCGGAATCTCGATCACTTTCCATCAGGAACTGTTCAGCTGCCTCAATGTTTTTACCACAGAAACCAATGACGATCTTTGGCCATATATCCAGTTCCGCCGCCGTTGTGTCGATCTCGATGCCTGTGGTTTTAGCCCACTCAAACAATTCGTGATTTTGATGAGGCGCTCTGCCAAATGCCGGATTGGGCATACGAAACATACTTGCCATTAAAGCAGGACGGAATGAACCTGGTTTCCCGGACACAGCGTCAATCACAAAAGGGACGCCTGCCCTGCCGTCAACGATGAGAACCCGGTCTGCAAGGTGATCAACCAGTGTACGGCGAACAACTTCGAGATTTACAGGTCTAGTGTGAGGGTCAAGACTCTCCCATGCCCATCGCCATGCATCGCGTTCCATCTCACGAAAAGACTTGCACTTTCCAAAACAGAAACCGATTCTGTACGTCTGCGCGAATCCTGTTTTAACCGGATTATAGCGCCTTCGTATTAGTGGAGCTTGGTTTGAGCCGCCACTGTTGTTTCCCCAAAAAACACCCGGGAATTCGAATGTAGTGCCAGGGAGACAGAAACCTAGTTCAATCCCACCATTGGAAACTTCTTGAGCATTCAAGGCTCCGAACCGAAGCTGTTCATCTATTAAAGGTATGGTTGCAGGTGCAGTAGTTTCTGTTTGCGTGGTTGCACCATTTGGCTCGAGATCTAATATTGCCGCCCAGTTTCCGTCATTAAATGAAAGTCCAAATAGTGGTGCAGATAAGTAATCTTCACGAATCGAAAAATGCCTGACACCATCATACATGCTTCCACCGGGCGCACTTGCCCGCGTGTGTGGTTCGCCATAGAGCAGACCAGGGATGAGGTATTTCACTTCTTCCCATTTTACTGATGGTTCGGTCAATAAGCTGACCCCCGAATAGAACCCGGCGCTGTCAATTGTACGGGTTACTTTCACATTGCGATCAAGAATTAACACCGCACCTGAAATAGTCCATCGATCTTCTACTTCAAATCCTGCTTCAGCGCCGCATGACATTGTTGCATTTGCGATCACAGTGTTGGCTTCCTCTTTCACAGACTGGTAACCTGATTCAAGTCGGGCAACGTTCCCCTCACCCCGAAAGACCTCTATCTGTGCAGGTTTCTGTTGCATCATATGAAAGGAGCTGCCATCAATAATTTCGATCCCCCAATTTCCTTCTGCCGCGCGGATGAATGAGACAGTTGCACCGGTTTGTAAGTTTCCAAGTTCCACACGGCCGTTCTGTTCTGCGGACACAGCCGACACAACGAGAACTATTCCAATGATTAATCTTTTGTCGAACATTGAACATTCCTTCTGCAGTAAAGATCGCCAAAAACTATCTTCACTCGATTTGGCATTGATCAACTTGATTCAAGCATTAATCGCCGGATCAAGGCTTGGGCACACCAAGGCTTTTCTGCAAAATCACCACAAGGTCGTCTGCATGTTGCAGTTCGGGGATGACCCAGCGGGAGCCGAAAATCAGTTTTGGGACGCCTCCGTTACCTTTGTGGATGGTCTGCCCGTAAATTCCAATACAGGTTTGCATATAGTGTTCGATCCAGGGATCGGACCAAGCGGCATCAAATTTGACCTTTCCCACTAATTCTATCGCTTTAGTTTTAGCGGATTCGACACTTCGCGGACGCCACGTGTCGCCGGATTCAAACGTGAACATCCAGTTGTCGAAATCAGAAAACGCATCTCGCTTGGCAACCCATACCGCCAAACCAATCTTGGCAAGTTCGCAGGAGTTTTTGAATTCATCTACATCCCGGGTGATATAGGGGTTACATTGACTATTCAATGGCGTCGCACATAATGCAAAGCCAAGCTTTCCGTGGAAGCGGTGAACCGCCTCATTCAGCATTAAATATAATTGCTGGCAATGGGGGCAATTATAATCAAAGAGCACATTGACGATGCAGGGGGCGTCCGAAGATCCGATCATCGGTACTCCGTGGTAATCGATGACAGGCAGGTTATCCTGTGACTCACCGTCGCGATAGACGGCTGGGGGAGTAAAGCCAATCTGAAAGGCTGCCAGGATTCCTGCGAAGAACAAACCGATCATAGACTTGCCCATCACGGGTACTATCCTATTAATGCTCCTTGGGTTGATTGTGGAATCATCTTGCACCTGTGCGGTATTTGTCTGCTCGACAGTATTTGAATGGTTGTCGAATTCCTTCACCGCCCGCATGATCACCAGCGTAGCCAACAGTAGGCCGGTGATGTGTGTAGTCGCGCAATAGAGGCAAAAGTCCCCGATGACCCATTTCTGTACTATGGTGAACCATACAGCGCTTCCCGCAACCGAGCCGACCATTATCAATAATGCACTCCAAGCCAGGCGCCGAATTGGCGCCTCTGTCCCCGGACCAATAAAAAAACCGGCAACAAACATAGCGAGGTACACCCCCATCGCCAATCCGCTGACAGGCAGAACCCCCGCAATCATCGACCATCGGCTATGGAGTACCTGCTCGCAAGGACTCCCACCGCTGCAACCGATGATCGATCCCCTTTCCAGATAGTGCCAGCTCAGGATGGCGCTAAGAACCAGAGCCAACGTGTTCAATCCGGTCAATATCCAACGCCACCAGGGCCAGGAGCGTTGAAGACGTGTCCTATCTTCATGTGAAACCAAAGTTTGCTCTTCCTTCGCTTGGAAAAAGAAAACGTCGCGGCATCTCAGTCTGCCCTCGAGCCGCGCCATTAGCTATTGTAATGAAACCCTGCTGATGTCTTCGCTAAGGTTTCCTGAAATATTGATTGGGCTCGCCTGGTGTGGGAACGTTGTTCGATACCTGTGTGTCGTTCTCATGAGCCTTGGTTAAAGGAGTGGCTAGTGTAATGCCACTGCCTGAAACTTGTGCACCGATATCGTGCGCTTTCGTTAGCGGCACGGTGACGGTGATAGAGTCAATTGGGCCGGCACTGCGACTGCCAAAACGGGGGCGTCCGACGGCAATGGAAGCGATAACCGCAGTTTCACGGTATTCACCACTGTCGACAGTGATGTTCTGACCAGCACTAAATCCTTCCACACTTGCGACAGAAATAACTTTCGCGCCTATGTTAGCGGCAGTGCCTATCGTAGTGCCACCTGCTGTCCCAATAGCTGCAATAACAGCTGTTTCGCTATTTGCACCCGTGCCGATAAATATCTTTTGTCCGATGGTAAAGTCTGCCACACTGGCAACTTTAATATTCTTTGAACCGCTGGCTGATGCAATCAATAGATTAGTCGTGTTTTGCAGCAGGAAATCGCTGCTATTATTGTCGCTGTCGGCACCGTCCGGGTAGCGGCCTGCACTTCTATTGGGCGGGTTAGAAGATGGAGAAAACCACCATCTGAAACTTCTTCTCATACCGGGTGAAGGTACACTGCATCCATTTTCCCCCGCTCCTGAGGTGGCTTGATAACCTTCAGCAGCCCACGGATCGACAAGTCCGCCATAATTGAGAGCGTCAACAATTTGATCAGCAGCGTTACGCAGCATTATATTGCCGGCGTTCGGAGAAAGGGCTGGGCCCCCGAACCATTGGTCCGGCGCTCTCGTCCCCTGGTAGCCAGCGTTTGTTACTTTTTGATCGCGCACAACTGCGTGAATCGTATGGTCTCTTGTTAGCGGTTGATCAAGCCTGATGCCGGTTCCGAGCGGTAGAACGGGTTCGTTACTCGAGTGAGCGAAAACCGTCGCTGGCTCAAAGCTAATTCCAGTTCCTCGGACACTGAAGGGTATGTTGGACGAATGATCAAACTTCAGCGGTTCCGCCAGGTCGAGTCCGGTGCCCAGATCCGTTATAGGGCCATTGAAATTACTGCGAACGGACTGTGTGCCAACATGTAACACCGTGACGGTCTCAATCCCGTGACCTTTGCTGTCAATGTCCAGCCTGAATTTGTCTCCGACTGAAATGTTGGCGACGGAAGATACTTTGATGTTCGTATCGCCTGCTTTTGCGGCCGCTGACAAATACGCTTGCGTACCTGGCTTACCGACTTTGGTGATCGTGACTACCTCGTATTTCTCGATAGCTTGAGCGACGGTGGGATAGGTTGCGCCGTAGCCAATAGCCATTTTTTGACCAACCTCGAAACCGTCCACGCTTGTCACAGGCAGGTTGGTTGAACCTGGGGGGATCGTCATCACCGGGCCGTCAGGGAGGGGTTGCCACACGGTCGTAGGAGTGCCGGGCTCCGGACGGCCTCCACCGAATGGAGATGGCGACTTCGGCTCACCCAAGCCGGCGGATGTACCGAGGCCTGCGATCGTACGCACTTCTTGAGAGAGACCATCGTCTATTTCAATTACATCGCCGACCGACATGCCAGCCGTAGTTCTGACGTAAATAGTGGACTCACCTCTCGTCGCAGGAACCGCAAGCCCCGAGTTGGACAAACCTAAAAGGTAGAAACCGCGCGCGGCAAGCTTCGTCCCGGTCGGGATTTTCACAGATGAAAAGATCGGCAATTGGGCTGAGTGCTGGGTCAGGGTCCAGTTGGAGATATCGATTTCACTGTTGCCTGCGTTAAAGAGTTCGATGAACGAGTTCGTTGAGCTGCCGGGAGTGCCGCCCGTGATACGGAATTCGTTGATCTTGATCGGGCTGACGTTGCGAACTTTTTCATACGTTATTTCGGAGTGTGTCCGACTGTTCGTCGGGTTCGTCCACGAGGCTTTGCCGACCAGATCGCCGTTAAAAGACTCTGCCCCGGATGTGACTGTGAACGTTGCGCTCACGCTCTCACCCGGCGCAATCGGGTCAGCGAACTTTTTCGCGGTTTCGTTGGAGCTCAAAACCTTGGATTCCCACCCCTTCGGTACGGAAATGCTTAAGGCAATATCCGTCACAGGCGTCCCGGTAGTATTTGTGAATATCACGGTAGTATTCTGTGAAGAGAGTGGCGAGAATGTCTGGAGCCCCGGAGGAGTAGCGATTTCATTCGCCGGCACCAAGCTCAAACGTTGCACATCGTATTGAGCAGCAACGATATTTTCCTGTAGTTTCTGGTTGGTCTCCTTCGACGGGAAAGTGCCCGCGGCTGTCATTGCGCCTTCGTAGAACGTACCTTGAGAACCGTTGCTGTTGTCGCCGCCGTTGCCTAAGAGAATAGCCCCCTGCTTTCGCATTGGATCATAGCTGTTTCTGTCATTGATAACGCGAGGTCCGTCGAACATGACACCCAGATTGCCGTGCTGAGCGTCGCCGGCCATTGATCTCCAGTGGTGCGGTTCTCCGTCAGCCATCGCGGTCACGAAGCGCCACGTGACGCTCGCCAAATCTGCACAGTACTTATCGTTCGGAGACTGGTTAACACAACCAACAAGGTTGTTCTCCTGATCGGTCATGACCCAAGGACCGGCATCTTGTCCATGATACCAGTAATTGGCGTTGCCATAGTAAGTGGTTTCCATAGTGCCGTCGCCGTCGTCCCGACTGTCGGTCTCAGCGTTACCGTAGTCGTAGCAGCAACCATTGTTAAAGTGATGACCGTTAATGACCCAATACTGACCCTCTGCCTGGTCGTCGACTGCAGTGCCCTTGGCATCGTCCATGCGAAGGCCCATGCCTGGCTCGATGAAAACACCGTAAACCTTATGCCCCATGACTGTGACCGGCGCCATGTCTGCAATCGGGACGTTGTTAAATCCCCCCATGGCCGGACCGCTGAATCCACCTCGGGGTGCTTGAATGAGGTTGTTACCTTTACCCGACTGGTCGAAGAGCGTGGTGATCCAGCAGTATGTATTGGCGCAGAATGCATCCTGAGCGGCCGCGTCGGCATATCCACCCGGATCGCCCTCACTGGGCTGGACCACATTTATATCCAGGGTCTTGCCGTCCGATTGTCGCATAACCTGGTACAGAGGACCGTTGTACGATGCGTACAGCGCACGCGTGCTGCTGTGGGCAGCTACGCACGGGTTTCCTGCAGCGGCATAGACGTCACACGGACCTTCCGGTCTTGACAGGGTACCATTGCTCCCTACCCAGGACATTGCCATCATCATCATAACGACAGGTAATATGAGCGCCAGTGCAAGAATGGCCAGAAAACCATTTTTCTTCTTCATGGATGTTCTCCAATTTTTCTGATAAGGCCCCTCCTTGGATTAATCTTCTGCGATGAACGCAGGTTCCCCCTTCACCGAATGTGCTTTTACCTAATCTATGACTCTTCCATTACTGTTTAACGACAACGTTCCTTCCATCATACGCGACGACTTTATCGTACCGTTCAACAGTATCCATCCCCGCGCCTTTGTTCTTAGAAACCCATACGACATTGAATTTCCGCTCATCGAGCATTCCGGGGAACGAACCTTTCCGGTCGTCGATCGTCAAAACCTTTTTTGTGTCATCCCAGGTAAAAGTTATTGTGGAATAAATCCCCTTCTCATAATTATAATTGTCGTTTTCATCCTCGTACAAGGTACACTCGCCATTGGCCCCCGGATACACGCGTATTTCAAGGGTGTCCCATTTTTTCTCCGCGGCGTACTGCACGTTCGGCCCAATGGGGAGTATTGATCCTGCTCTCACAAACAATGGAATGATGTCGATCGGAGTTGCTTTGTTCAATGTCTGTCCGCCGGAACACTTTTCGCCTGTCCAGAAATCGAACCAATCGGTTCCATCCGGCAAATAGACCTCTTCATTTTTTACGACGCTAAAATCTTCAGCACGGGGGGCATCCTTACCCTTGACACTCAATGAAGAATACATCGGTTTGGTGACCGGACAAACCAGCAGCGACTTGCCGAACATGTACTCGTTGTTGATATCCAATGCATTTTTGTCGCCTGCAAAATCCATGACCAGGGCACGCATCATGGTCGATTGATTGGCGGTGACATCCCACGAAGTCGAATAAATATACGGCAACAGCTTGTATCGAAGGTTGATATATTTTTCAATGGCATCATAGATCTCATTACCATGCTTACCGAATTGATAGATTTCACGAGGCGCATCGGTTCCGTGCGAGCGCATCATCGGACAAAAAGCGCCGAACTGGATCCACCGAGCATATAACTCTCGATACTCTGCGTCATCAAGCTTATGAGGGAAATTCCAGAGGAAAAAACCGCCGATATCGCTGTTCCAGTATGGAATGCCGCAGAGAGAAAAATTCAATCCTGCCGAAATCTGGTCCCGAAGCGCCTTCCATGATGCCACCACATCCCCCGACCAGGTATTCGCGCCGTACCGTTGCTGACCTGCAAACATTGAGCGGGTAAGGATGAACACGCGCTTGTCGGATGTTACGGACCGCTGATGGTCGTACAGACCGCCAACCGTCATTAGCGGAAACGCATTACGCACCTTCCGGAACGAGCCCAGGTACGTTTTGTTGTCGAAATCGGACGGCTTGAAGTCCATGTGATCGGGCTCTGAAGAATCGAGCCACCATCCGTCCATTCCGAGCGAGAAGATGCCTTTGTTCAGATACTTCCAGTAAATATCGCGGGCCTGGGGATTGTAAGGATCGTACACCCTGACCCCCGACGGATAATCCATATTTGGCGGCCATTTATCTGAACCGGATTCCGGCCACGTCTTAAAATCCATGAGCGCGCCTATCTTCTCCAGCTCTTTGTATTGCTTTGTTTGAGGGCCGAACGAATTCCAAATCGATATCAACATGTGCGCATGCAAGTTGTGCACATCGTTGACCATCTTTTGGGGATCGTAAAATTCTGCATTGAGGAACTCCATTGCATTCCATAAGTAATTGTTCCCCCAGTATTGCCAGTCCTGGATTATGCCGTCGAGCGGAACTCCGAGTGCGCGATACTTTTTGACAACATCCACCAATTCATCCTGGCTTTTATAGCGTTCTTTGCTTTGGAAATAGCCATACGTCCAGAGCGGGAACATGGGAACCTGCCCGGTCAGGCCGCGCATTTGAGCGATGACGCCGTCCGCATTGCCGCCGTACATGAAATAATAATCTATGCAATCGCCCACATCCGACTTGAATGATGTGCTTTCCGGACTGTCTTCAAAAAGAGTCGGCGAATAATTATCCCAGAAAAGCCCATACCCCTTTGCCGAAAGGAAAAAGGGGACATAGTCGTCGGTATTCCCCTGTATCATGTGCAGCGTATCATTACGCTGCACCATCTTGCCTTGCTGCTGCTGTCCCAGTCCATAAATGGCTTCGTCCTTGTCCAGGATAAAGGATTGGGATACACTGTATGTCCTGGTGCCGGCATCGTTGAAATCCTTGAATGCAGCGCCGGTTTCTTGCTCGCGCAACAAAGGGCGGCCCGTCGATGTTGAAAAAAATATTTTGCCATCTTTTGTGTTGAGCTCAACCCGAACGCTGTCACTTTTTACGATAAGCTCATTTCCCGCCTGTGTTATGCTCAATGCCGTACTTTCGGGGATCGCGATCACCGAAAGACTCTTCCGGTCTGGAGTTTTTCCTTCGGGCGATTTCAGGACTCTCACGGTCGACGGATTATAGAACTCAATTTCGACTTCGATGGAGTTGATGACTGATTTGATTCCGCGCGATGTTTTCTGGAAGTGCTGAGCTTCCCCCTTTTCAGTCACCAGAAAAAACAACACCGCAAGCAATGCGGTACCGAGTTTCATTGTTCTCGTGTTCATCGTATGACCTTCCGTGTTATCTGAACAGCAGCGGTGCAAACTGGAAAAGGTCTCTTCTCCATGTTAGCCATTCGTGTGCCGTGCCCGGAGATGCGTAGAAGACGTATTTGACTCCAATTTTGTCCAGCATATTGCGGAACGCCCCGACAGAGCCGGGGAAAGGATTGGGTTCTTTGGTCCCCAGGCCGAGCCAGAAGAGTTTGATCTGCTTGTTGAGCGCTTCGCCGTCCTTGAATTTTCCGTTGAAGAACGTTGCGGGATCAAGCTCCGCTGCGCTCGGAAAATTCGATGTGCCGCTGAAGCCGCCGATATAGGAAAACTTGTCGAGATTGTTCATTGTGATCTGGATGGTCTGATTGGCCCCCATTGAAAGGCCAGCCATCCCTCTGTGCTCCCGGTCTGGAATAGTACGATATGTATCGTCAATCATCGGGATGATCTCTTTTAGCAAGACTTCTTCAAAGGCTGAAAAAGCGCCAGGCCCCCTTGGCGCGACTTCAGTCCCCTGCTGTCTCGGGGAAGGCTTTGTTGCATAACCGTTATCCATCACAATAATCATTGGGACCGCTTTTCTTTCAGCGATAAGGTTGTCCAGAATTACATTGGCCTTTCCCTGAACAGACCAGCCGGTCTCATCCTCGCCGCTTCCATGCTGAAGATAGAGGACGGGATATCGGGAACTGATATTCTTATCGTAATCCGGGGGAGTATAGACAAAGCATCGGCGCCATGAGTTTGTGATCCTGGAGAAATAGAGATTCTGACTTACTTTGCCGTGGGGAACATCCTTCAGTGCGTAGAAATCCTGGTCCGTGGCGGGGATCTCAATGCCGCTTCCCCAACGGCTGGCGCCATAGAAGTAGATGCTGCCGGGATCAGGAACTGCGGCCCCGTCGATCCAAAGCTGGTAATAATGGAAACCTTCAACCTGAGGAGCAGATTCTCCGGTCCAGACGCCCTTTTCGTCTTTTGTCAGGCCGTATTTTACGGCGCCGATATCGAGCTGAACTTTTTGAGCCTCCGGCGCCGAAATGCTTACACGTACCCGGCCTTCAGAATTGACCTGAGGATATTGCTTTCCCGGTTGATTGACTGATGACGGCTTGAAGTCCTCCGCGACCGCGGTTTGATTCGACTGTCCCGCACACATTCCGGTTGCAGCGATAGCCGCCAGGAAAACGAGGAGAGCTTTGCACTTCATAGTGAGACTTCCTTATCTAATTTGTCGTATTGTTCAATTTCGTAAGAGTCCTCTGTTGCAGCCGAACGTCGATGCGACAAGCGTTCCGTTGATACTGCGTCGCTGTGCCGAAAGAATTCTCACCTAAACAAGAGTGGCGCGAATTTATAGAGATCGTGCCTCCACACAGGCCATGCATGACCTCCGGGGTAGTCGTCATACTCGTACGGAATCTTCATCTCATCGAATTTGGAGCGCATGATCTGGCAATTGTTGTAGGCGATATCCTCTTTGCCGCCAATCCCAACCCATACAAGCTTGAGGTTGTTCCTGATCGTGGCGAGATTCTTTTCGATCAACGCATATTGTGCATCCGCAAGCTCTCTTTGCATCGGCAAGATCCAGCCGGAACTGAATATTCCCAGGGACGAGAATATATCGGTGTTGTTGAACCCGACAAAGAGGGTTTGTATCCCGCCCATCGATAACCCTGCGAGCGCTCTGTTCTTTGCTTCAGTTTCCGTCCGGTATTTTCGCTCAATGAACGGAATCACGCATTGCTTCAATTCCGCTTCGAACATGTGCAACGTCCTGTCCCCGAAGCCGGCAAAGTCCGAATTTGTATTACCGTCCGGCATGACAACCAGCATCGGTTTTGCCTCTTTGGCGGCGATGAGATTATCCAGGATCATATCGGTCTTCCCTTGCATCGCCCATCCCCGTTCATCCTCACCTCCGCCGTGCAAAAGATATAAGACGGGATATTTGATCGATGTATTCCCATCGTATCCCGGAGGGGTATAGATATAGCATTGACGCCACTGGTTGAAGATCGTCGAAAAATACTTCTCTATTCGAATGTCTCCATGGGGAACATCTTTTATTGCATAGTAATTGTATCCCTTCCTGGGAATTTCGATGCCGCTCGCCATTCGTCCCATACCATAAAATGTTTCGCTCGCTGGATCCGCGACGGGAAGTCCATCGATGATGAGGGAATAATAATGGAAACCCTCAGTCAGCGTGTCCGTCGTTACGCTCCATTCTCCGGCCGAATCTTTTGTCATATCATATTTACGGGCTAAATCGAGCTGCACATTGTGAGCGTCCGGAGCTTTCAGGCGAAAGAGAGCACGGTTATCGGGCAATATTTGCGGGAATTTTGCTCGACGGACGTTCGTCGGTGCGGGCGTCCCGAGCATTGTGTAGAGGGCAAATTTGGATTCATCGACCGGTTTGAAGATGAGTTGTGAGAACATATAGAGGGAATTTTTCCAAACATTGAAATCGTGCACACCCGGCTGAATGTAATAAATGTGCGGAACATCGTGCGCCTGCAGATATTCGTGGGTCCTCTGACTGAACATAAGCAAGCCATCGTCATCACCGCACGAGATCCAAATCAATTTGATTTTCCGCTTCGCTTCATCGGGATGAGGAAGAAGATCTTCCGGCATCTTCGTATTCGGAGCCGCGGAGAAACTTCCAATCCAGGCGAAATGCTCCGGATGTCCCAGCCCGAAATTCAGCGTTTGTCCCCCGCCCATTGACAATCCGGCGAGCGCGCGATGTTCGCTGTCCTTGTACACCGGGAATGTCTTTTCTATATTGGGAATCAAATCATCCAACAAATCGTTTTCAAACGCGATAAATGCCCGGACCTTTTCAGGCGCCATAATATTCCCGGAGGGGCGGTCGTCTTTCATCGCCCTTCCGTTCGGCAGGACGACGATCATCGGTTCCACTTTCTTTTCCGCATAAAGGTTGTCCAGAATAACCTCCGGATGTCCTCCGTACCACCATTCGTGTTCGTCTCCTCCGATGCCATGTAAGAGATATAATACCGGATACTTGTTACCTTCCGAATATCCCGGCGGCAGATAGATAAGCGCTTTCCGCGCAACGCCTGTCGTTTTTGAGTCGTACATCACGGAGTCGATTTTCCCGTGAGCGATATCGGACCGCGGGATATCGTACCCGACCGGTGCATGATGTTCAACCATGCCGGCGTATGAAACCGCGCATAGCGCTACGAGAGCCCAAACCAAACACAGTAGTTGTTTCATCGTTGTCCTTCTAGTTTGATGGCCGGGACATTTCTGAAAACAGGAGGAAAAATCCCATGGCCTAATGTGCCTTCCAATGTTCTTCATCAATCCACTTCATAATCGGGCCCATCCATTCATCGACGGGCATGAAAAGAACGAAGCCGTGATTGCCTTTCGGATAGAGATGCATTTCAACGAACACGTTGTGGTGGCGTAACTGTTCATAATATGCGATACTGTTATCCACATCGACCACCTTGTCGTCGCCAGCTTGGATGATGTACGCCGGCGGCGTTTGATCGGTCACGTGCAGTTCGTTGGAGAATTCGCCGATCAACATTGTTGAAGGATGTTTCCCCAACAGGTTATCTCTCGACCCGAGATGGGTCAAGCTGTCTTGCATACTGATAACAGGATACACCAGGACCTGAAAATCGGGGCGTATGTTCGTGTGATTGGTGTCGTCGATCACCGCATGGTCATAATGAGTCGCTTCTGTTGACGCGAGATGGCCTCCCGCGGAGAAACCCATGATGCCCACTTTGTGTTCATCGATCCCCCACTCCGGCGCCCGTTCCCTCACGATCTTTATCGCCTGTTGTGCATCCTGTAACGGGCCGATCGTTTTGTCGATCATCGTTGAATCGGCAGGCAGCCTGTATTTTAGGACAAAGGCGGCAATTCCATTCTTCGCAAATTCCTTGGCAGTTCTCACCCCTTCGCCTTGATAGACAACCACCGAATACCCTCCACCGGGGCAAATAACAACCGCCGCTCCGTTCGATCGGGCCTTTTCGGGAAGGAATGCTTCCAGCGTCGGTTGCGTGACCCCGGAGAACATTCCCGAGCGTTCTTCTTCTTTGACGTCCGATCGTTTAGAATTCGGAACTGCTCCCGGATACAGGGGGATGATCTCTTGTGCACCTGCTGGGAACGAAAGCAATGAAAGCAGTACGGCAACAATTTTGAATGTTTTCATTTTCACCTATCCTGCGAATGAGAGCCAATGTGAACACCAAAGGTCGACGCTTTCGTATCACTCCTTAAAGAGCAATGGAGCGAATTCTCTCAGGCTGCGGCGCCATGAGAGGAATTCGTGAGCCGTGTTCGGCGAGATGTAGAACACGCTGTTAATGCCGGCCTGTTTCAATGAGTCTGCATTCGCCTTTGGATCGCCTCCCCACATGTTGGGCCTGTTGCCGCGGTTCTCGAGCTCACGGCTGCCAAAGCTGACAAACGCCAGCTTCACTTTCTCCTTGAAATCGGGCGTCTTGTTGACATCATCCATGGAAAATGTCCCGCCGCTGAAGAGTCCGATGTACGCGAACTTATCGAGGTTTGCCATCGTGATCGTCTTCGTCTCCATTCCGCCCATGGAGAGGCCGGCCATGGCACGATTGGATCGATCGGAGAGCGTGCGGAAGTTGGCGTCAACGTAGGGAATCAACTCATCGACGAGAACCGTCTGAAACGGCTTGATGTCGAAATTTCTGAGGCCGCCGAACTTGATTTCGTTCGTCATACCGTACGTCATCACGATGAGGAAGGGCTTGATCTTGCCTTCGGCGATGAGGTTGTCCATGATCAGATTGGCGCGGCCCTGGTTACTCCAGGCGGTCTCGTCCTCGCCCCAGCCGTGCTGAAGATACAACACCGGATAACGCTTGGTCAAATCCTTGTCGTAACCAGGCGGGGTATAGACAAACGCCCTGCGGGATGTGTTGGTGCTTTTTGAGGGGAAGAGAATCTGCTCCACTTTACCGTGTGGCACATCTTTGAGGGCGTAGAAATCCTGGTCATGAGCCGGGATTTCGATCCCGCTTTCCCATCGAATGGAACCGTAGAAGTTCAAGGTGCCGGGATCGTTGAATGTGCCCCCGTCGACAGTGAGACGATAGTAGTGGAATCCTTCATCCAGCGGTCCCGCCGTAGTGCCTGTCCAGGCATTATCCGCTCCCTTCGAGAGAACAGTCCCCCCGCGCCCGCCTAAACCGAGGCTCACCTTCACGCTGTCGGCCTGCGGCGCAATGATGCGGAATCGCGCATAGCCCTGCGAGTTGACCTGCGGGTACTCCTGGCCGGGCTGATTTAAGCTGGAAGGCTTGAAATCTTCCGTGATCGCAGCCGGGTTAGTCTGTGCAAGGCACAACGAACCGGCAAAAGCCAGGAGCAACACAAAAACAATTTTATACCGTTTCATATTTTTTTTCCTTCAGTTTTTAAAAAGAAGTGGTGCGAATTCATGCAGGCTGCGCCGCCAGCTTTGCCATTCGTGAGCTGTTAAGGGAGAGACATAGAAATGAGTATTAATGCCAGCCGCTTTGAGCGAATCGGTGTTGACTTTAGGGTCACCGCCGAAGGGGCCGCCGGGTCTGCGGTTCTCCAGTTCCCGGCTGCCAAAGCTGACGAACACAAGTTTGACCTTCTCTTTGAAGCCGGGGGAATTATTGACATCCTCCATGCTGATGCTGCCGCCGCTGAATATGCCGATGTATGAGAACACATCCGGGTTGGCGAGGGTGATGATCCGAGTTTGCATACCGCCCATCGAGAGTCCCGCCATGGCCCGATGCTGTTGATCTGCCAGTGTGCGATAGTTGGCATCGATCATCGGGATGATATCCTCCAAGAGAGTTTTCTTGAAGCCGTCAGCCCAACCAGCCGGAGGCCACGGGCCGCTTGGACGTTCGCCTTCCCGGGGCGGGCGAGCCTGCTCTGGCATGCGCCACGACCCGTTGTCCATGACGATGATGAACGGACTAGCTTTGCCTTCTGCGATCAGGTTGTCCATGATGAGATTGGTCCTCCCCTGATTCGCCCAGCCGGTCTCATCTTCGCCCCCTCCGTGTTGCAGGTAGAGAACTGGGTAGCGTTTCGTGGCGTCCTTATCATAGTCGGGCGGAGTGTAGACGAAACAGCGACGCATGCTGTTGTTGCTTTTGGAAAAATATGGATGTTCGCGTATCTCGCCGTGGGGCACGTTCCTGAGGGCGTAGAAATTTTCATCCTTGGCGGGAATTTCAATGCCGCTCCCCCATCGGCTGGCGCCATAGAAGTACAGGCTGTTGGGGTCGGGAACTGCAGCGCCGTCGATCCAGAGCTGGTAGTAGTGGAAGCCCTCGTCCTGAGGTCTAGAGTCCCCAGTCCAGACACCTTTCTCGTCCTTGACCAGGTCGTACTTTACGGCGCTGATATCCAGCTGGACCTTGTGCGCCTCGGGCGCCGATATGCTGGCACGCACCCGCCCTTCGGAATTGACCTGCGGAAACTGTTTGCCCGGCTGGTTGGTAGACGCGGGCTTGAAATCCTCCACAGCAATAGTATCACTCTTGTTCGTTTGAGCCACGCTAATTCCAAACGTCAAGAGGATCGCTAACAACAGACCTAAATACTTGAATCTCATCTGAAACCTCCTTCAATGATAGTGTTGGTATTCACCGACCGAAAACATTCTATTATTTTCCAATAGCTTAATTCTTGAAAAGAAGCGGAGCAAATTCACGCAGACTTCGTCTCCAGGATTGCCATTCATGGGCAGTGAGCGGAGAAACGTATGAAACACCGTTGATGCCCGCCTGTTGCAATGTATCCGCTGCGGCCTTGAGACCATCGGCGCCTCTTTCACGGCTCCCGAAACTCATAAAGACAAGTTTGACTTTCGATTTATCCGAAATGTCGGCCGGGGCAACGGTGCCGCCGCTGAAAATGCCGATGTAGGCGAACTTATCGAGATGAGCCAATGCGACCACTCTGGTCACAAATGTTCCCATCGACAAGCCTGCCATCGCACGATCATTGCCGTCGGTGAGCGTCCTGAAATTAGCGTCGATGAAAGGGATCATATCGTTCATCATAACTTCTTTGTATGTATCGAATGAAAACATCGACCGGAGACGCGCCATCGCTGCGGATGGCGTTTCCTGGGTTGCCCCGGCGGGTCGCGGTCGAAATGGTTGCGGAGGAATTTCGCCGGGTTTATACGCAGCGCTTGATTCCATCACAACGATCAAAGGTCTGACCTTCCCTTCCGCGATAAGATTGTCCAGGATGATATTGGTTCGTCCCATTTCAATCCACACGCGTTCGTCCTCGCCGCCGCCATGCTGAAGATACAGCACCGGGTACCGGCTCGAAGCGTTTGCCTCGTATCCCGGAGGAGTGTACACGAAAATGTGACGCCACGATTTGATCGTCCGGGAGAAGTAGTTCTTGATAAGGACGTTGCCATGCGGCACGTCCTTTAATTCATAAAACGCGCCGTCCGGATCCGGTATTTCAAACCCGTTGCACATATGGCTGTAGCCGATGAATGCGTTGGTAGCCGGATCAAGCACGAGAGCGCTGTCAACGAGCATCCAGTAATTATGATACCCTTTATCCTGGGGCTCGCTGGTGTACGTCCAAACACCGTCATCCCCTTTGATCATATCGAACGGAACATTGGCGATAGAGACCTGCACCCTCTTTGCATAGGGAGCGTTGAAGCGGAACGTCACCCGCCCATCGGCTTCAATACGCGGAAACTTCGCTCCGTAAAGATTGTACGGAGACGGATGTGCCGTATCGGAGGCAGTGGGGACGATCAAATTCTGGCCCGATTGAGCCAGACATATTCCGTCGACCGAGATGGCCATCAGCAAGATCAAATAGAGTATCTGTTTCATTCTGCAATTTCCTCAAAAGTTATTAGAAGCTATCTCAAAAATAAGATTAGATTGACCCTTCGACGCGTTCCCCCGACTTCGTCGGGGTCACTTGCTCAGGGTGAACATGCTTCTTTACGGCTCATACAATCTGTTCATCCTGAGCGAGTGGCGCGGCTCTTTCGCTCCACGAGACGAAGGACATCCTATCCCCAAAGGACCCTTCGGGGAGTAAGCGATCCCACTCGAAAAGCAGGAGAGAGCATCGTCAACGCCCCTGCGGGTCGCAGGCCCGTTTGGAAGGATGAAGTCGCATGTTTTTGAGGTAGTTCTAGTTGAAGTATCAACATGTCTACGCTGTTTTTATTTCTTTCCCTCATAAAAAAGCGGCTTATCCGTTTATCCGTACCAATGAACTACTCCCCTCCGGATCGATCACAAACTCGGAGAGGATGAATGCAGATTGATCTCCGTCAAACCTCTGCTGCACTAACATTTCGGTAAAAGCGCAAGAAGCGTATTTTTCATTTCCTCTACCGCTGCAGCCGGCCGGGATGGAATCGCGCGCTACATCACTTGATCGACCCATTCCATCGGTTCGTGTTTTCCGATCTTCAGATGCAGTTCCACCGGCTCTTGTGCCGGCAGATGCAGGTCGCAGTTGGCGGCGCCCCGCTTCGGTGCGGCCGCGAGAATTCCGGCAGGTGCTGAGATCTCTTCGATCCCGTACCGAACAACTAACGTGATGTCTTGCTTTCTCACGGAGGTCATCGTCACGTCTACGGTCCGTGCATCCATGTCCCAGGTGAGTGTGTCGATCCTCGCGAAGGTACGGGCCAGCATTCCTTTGATCGATCCCTTGACCAACGAAGGAGGGAGGGCGGGAAGGACCTCGATCACGCCGGGGCGCGAGTAGGCGAGCATTTCCATGATGATCGTTTGAATGCCTCCCTGTGCATCCGGCATGGGCGGGGCGTAGGGGTCGTGAGAACATCTCAGCGTCGTGCCGACGTACCCCTGCTCGATCAGTTGCCGAAGCTCGGTGTCCACCATGAAGGTGTCTTTGAGCCGAGCCCCGACCAGGGCACGATGGCAGCGTCCGTGAGCCGCCAGCCTCTCCGGCACGCGCCTTCTGTCGGCCATCACAGCAGCGCGGGCGAGTTCCGGAGTGCGGTCCGGATCAATTTCGTCCCCCGGCCAGGCCCCATAGAGGTGAGAGACATGCCGATGGCTGTAACGTTCTTGCAGCGTGGGCCATGCCCATTCTTTCAACGTGCCATCCTTTTCGATCATGTAGGGGGGGAGCTTTGCGAGCATCGCCTTCCATTTTGAAACGCTGTCAGCATCGGTGCCGAGGATCTCTGAAGCATGAACGAGGTTGGCCAGGACTTCCCTGCACACCGCTATGTCCATGGTCGCGTTGATCACCAGCATCGCCGAAGGACTTGTGTTCGCCGGATTGTTCTCCGGCGAAAATGATGGAACGAAGATGTATTTCCCGTCTTTATCGGTCACGGTCAGGAAGTCCTCGTAAAACAGGGCCAGTTCCTTCAACGCCGGGACCACGCGTGTGCGCAGGAACTCGAGGTCGCCGGTTACCAGATAGTGATCCCAGAACGGGCGGCAGCACCAGCCGCCGGCGGAAATCCAATAAGGATGAGGCCAGATCTCCCCGGTCGACGCGGCATTGGAATAGTGGAACACGAAGCCGACCCCTTTGTCCGGCCAGAGGTTATAGTGTGCGCCGCGCATCCCGAAAATATTCTTCGCATTCACCCGGAAGTCCGGGGCTAGGCTCTCCATCCAATTGAAGTAGGCATCCATGCCTTCACGCAGATCTCCCTGCGGGCCGGGCGAAATCTGCAGATTGATATTCGCATTGACCTCGGCAGCCATGCTGGGGTATTTTCCGCTGGTGAGGATGAACCAATAGCGTCCCATTTCGAAGATCTTCTCCAGCAAGGCGGGCGAATAATCCGGCCTCGATCTCTGGTCGGCGAGAAGTTCCTCGGTGGACAATCCGTACTGCGAGGCGCCGCCAAAATCCACGGTGACGCGGTTAAGGGCTTTCGACTGGACCTTGCGGTGCCGCTCCGCCATTGTCTCATAGTCGGGAGTGAGTTGTTCCAGCGCCGACCGCAGAGCTTCCACTTTGTCCTCGCTGTAATCGGCAAACCATTCGATGCGAGTGAGGAGTACCACCGACGACGCATTTTCAATAACAAGTGTGCCATCTTCCACATGGGCCACACCGCCGTTGCGGACCACGCGGGTCACTCCTGCGTAACCGCTGTTATCTGTTGAAGGATCCAGCCGGCATTTGAAAATCAGCCGCTGGTTGTCAACGTCATGCCGGATCTCGCTTTCCCCGCTCGCCGTCATGGATCCCTGGTTCATTCCCAGGAATGCCGAAGTGGGGCGCATTCTTCTCGGAGGGTCCAAAAGCGCAACGCGGGCATTCACCGGCTCCCCATTCGGGGCAGTGAGCAATTGGACGACAACGTTGTCTGGCCGGGATGTAAAAGTCCGCCGGATCCATTCGCCGCGTTCATCCTTCCAGTAGATCTTTGCCTCACTCCTCTCAAAATCGAGGGTGCGGAGATAGTCCTTGACCGGCGAAGATTTGGGAAGATCAAGGCGCATCAGAAAGGCCGGTACTGTAAGGTGAGGCCATGTATTCGCCTTGATGGGTCCCTTCTCCATTTCCTTGAACGCAAATTCAATAGCTTCTTGATATTTTCCATCCAGAACCATTTGCCGCACTTGCGAAAAGATGTCCGCGACCTTGGGCGCTTCGAGAGGCCTCTTCCACGGCATGAGCAGGCTTTCATGGTGGAAGAGAATCTGTTCTGAGAAGGGGTGGCACGTCATCTCGATATTCATTGCCCCGTTTCCGGAGGTGAGTCCCTCGCTGAGGGTCGCACCGGGGGCGATACTGCAGAAACCGCGGCGTGCTACAATGTTTCGGCTGAGCCGTTCCGCGAGTGACATCGGCGAGATCCGTACATCGGGCGACTGATATGATTCCGCGAATACCGGCGAGGCTGGCAAGTATTCGTCCGCTTTCACGCGGCGGAGATAGTCGGCAGTGCGGATCTCCTCCCGTGTCGTTTCCGCCGGCGCCAGATTCTCAGGCAACGAATCTGCGTCCATCCCCTTTGCTATGAGCGGTATGAACGACTCCAGAGTACTCGTTACGCCGGCAACGATCGCCGTGTTCTTAAGAAAGTCTCTGCGCTCCATCGTTTACTCCCTGGGTTGGTTCACAAATCTTCGGGCGAAATACGGCACCAAATCCGGCGGCCGCGCAAGCCCGATCAGGTGCACTCGTCTCTGGGTGAACAGATTCAACAACGACGATGAAACAGATGTCCGTCAGGTGGACGAGAGGCAACGTTGGCGCTCTCTTCACCGAAAGCGCCACGTTGACAAGATGCTCACGGCGAACGACCCGGCGCATCGAGGAAGTTCCGTTCGCGGCGGGGTCATTCTCAACAGCCAAGCGGCGGTTCTGCAATGAACGCCGTCAGTCATGATGCCGCCGTTCGGAGTTGCACTCCCGAGCCTCTTCATTGAACAGTGATCTTCGCCATTTTCAGGTCTTTTCTGTCAGAACTGCTGCCGTACCACACCTCGTAGTCTCCCGCGGTAAGAGACATTTTGCCGCTGGCCCTGTCGAAAAATTCAAATGCGGAATGAGAAAGGTTGATCGTCGCACTTGCGGTTTGGCCGGCTGCAACATCAACCCGCTGAAAGCCGCGCAAGGTTTTCAACGGCCCATCAGCGTCGTTTATCCTGTGGACGTACACCTGGACGATCTCCGTCCCCTTGCGCTTGCCCGTGTTTGTTACAGGTATGGTAAGCTGAACGACGTCGTCTTTGGTGATTGCAGTTTTGCTGATGTCGGCATTGCCGATGGAGAAGCTCGTATAGCTCAACCCGAAGCCGAACGGAAACAACGGATCGGACATGAACCTGTACGTTCGCCCCTTCATGCTGTAATTCTCAAAACCGGGGAGTTGCTGAATGTTCTTATAGAACGTGATGGGCAATTTTCCGGATGGGTTATAGTCTCCGAAGAGCACATCGGCGACAGCCTGACCGCCGGATTCCCCGGGATACCAGGCTTGAAGAATCGCATCACAGCTTTCCGTTTCCGGCACCAACCCTATGGCCGAGCCCGAGCAATTGACGAAGACGATCTTCTTGCCGGCTTCTTTGAGAGCTTTCAGGCAATTGCGCTGCACCTCCGGAAGTTCAATGTCGGTGCGGTCGCCGCTTTTGAATCCGGGGAGCTGGATCGGCATTTCTTCCCCTTCCAATTGTGGAGAGATGCCCCCGGCAAAGACGACCAGATCGATATCTTTTAATTTCTCGATGAGCGCGTCGTATTTGACGGGCACTTCAGCCCCGAAATCCAAATTAAGGCTTGCTGTCCAGTTTTCGATCTGCCTGAAATACGCCTCGATCTTGTATTCTTTTCCTTTCTCAACTTTGTATGCAACCCGCCTCGGCAGCGCTCTCCACATAAAAACTCTGGCGAGCGTGTCGCCGTTCACGATCAGCTGCAGGCCTCCACAGGCCTCAATCCTGAATGCAATTTCGCCCGACTGCGAGGGCTTGTAGATCGTTTCGTATTTCGCGGAAAAATTCTCCAGATGGACGCCGGTACTGAATTCGTGCTGGCCAAATGTTGTCAGTTTTATAGGATGCTCGATCTGATCGGTCGCCACGACGTCACCGCTGCGCTCACGGTTGTTCCAGTATGTGGCTTTGATGCCCCTCTTGCCGTCGATGGAGCACTCGCCGATCGCGCTCACCGTAACCGTATTTTCAACCAGGTCGCATCCTTTGTCATACATAATCTTGCCGGCACCGATTTTGTCCCTGATGCCGTCCAGAATTGTGATGGTATTGACCGGAGTCCCGTTATAGCTTCCCCACATAAGAGGTTTGTCGTCGGCATTCGGCCCTATCACAGCGATTCTATTCACCGGCGCGGAGAGAGGCAGAATGCTGTTTTTGTTTTGCAGGAGAGTCATCGTCTCGCGGGACATGTCGAGCGCCAAGTTCCTGTGCTCTTCAGAATTGACGACCGACATTGGTATTTTTGTCCAGGGGACCAGGGCGTCGTCGTCCATCTCTCCCAGATCGAACCGGCCGGCCAGCACACGAAGAAGATGTTTGTCTATTTCTTGTTCCGTGATCAGACCCTTGCTCACGGCGTCGGGCAGTTTCTTGAACGCGTAGCCAAACCCGCACTCGACGTCGGTGCCGGCCAAGGCGCCTTTCGAAGCGGCGTGGATCGCGTCCGTGGACACTTTGTGACTATTATAAAAATCGGTGATGGCACCGCAATCCGAAACGACAAGGTACTTGAATCCCCAATCGTCGCGGAGGATGTTCTGCAGCAGCCGCGTATTCCCACAGCACGGTTCGTCGTCCAGACGCTGATAGGCGCACATGATCTCGCGGACGTCCCCCTCTTTGACGAGCGATTTGAATGCAGGAAGATAGGTCTCGTACAGATCGCGCGGATCGACGTCTGTGAGGTTGATCGTATGGCGGCTCCATTCGGGTCCGGAGTGGACGGCGAAATGCTTGCCGCACGCGAGCAGTTCGCGATACTTTGCCTCGGGAGGCCCCTGCAATCCTTTCACGACAGAAACTCCCATGCGTGACGTCAGGTACGGATCTTCCCCATACGTCTCCTGACCTCTTCCCCACCGGGGGTCGCGGAAAATATTCACATTGGGAGTCCAGACCGACAGGCTCAGGAAGCGCTTGTTCTCCTCCCCCCTTCTTTTTGCCTCATTGACCTTGGCGCGAGTTTCGTCCGACGTAGCCCTGAACACCCGAAAAACCAGCGCATCGTCGAATGAAGCAGCCATGCCGATCGGCTGCGGGAAGACGGTCACGCTGTCATTATTGGCGAGACCATGGAGCGCTTCGCTCCACCAGTTAAACTTCTTTATACCCAGGCGCGGAACAGCCTCCGAGATGTCGCACATCAGGCCCGCCTTTTCGCTCAGCGTCAAACGGGGTATTAAATCCTTCGCCCGCTCGTCAGAGCTCAAAGCGGGGTTTTGATACGGTAATGTTTGCGCCAGCACACACATTGAAAGTGAAGCGCTCAGGAAAAGCAGCAGTACTCTCTTCATAGGATGCCTTTTGATGATGATAGAGTCATGGTTTCATTTCAGTTTAAGTTTTAGGATCAGCCTTTGTTTCTGGTAGATCCGAAGATGCGCGGCATCGAGCGGATGATGCGAACAGGAGGATGTTCACCATTGACAGGGTTCCCATTCGCCGTCGTCGTCGCTCACCGCGTCCCGGGGGACGCATACTGCCGCCGGGTTACTTCACTTCGACCGTCACGATGGACTTCGCTGGAAGCGACAGCGTGAGGATCCCGTTGCGAAGTTCTGCGCCGGTGAACGGCTTAATGTTCACCGCTTCGGGCTTGCCAAAATCGTTGTACGCGTTCATCGTTGCCGCCGTGATGATCTCACCGGTCGCTTTCGTTCCGGACGCTCCCTTCAGTTCGCATCGCACGTTCTGCGCCTTCGTTGGATGGAGATTGGCGATCGAGACATGGATTCTTCCCTCCTTGTCCCTCGAGGCAGTCGCGCTCAACGCAGGGATGGAGTCTTTGCCGATGCTGTATGATCCACTCTGCAGATCAACCGGGATCTGCACAGCATCCTGATGCACAGTATACATCTTGTAGACATAGTACGTGGGCGTCAGCACGATCTCCTTGTCTCTTGTAAGAATCATCGACTGCAAAACGTTCACCATCTGAGCGATGCTCGTCAGCTTCACCCGGTCGCAATGCTTGTGGAAGATGTTGAGGTTCACAGCCGCGACGATGGCATCGCGGAGGGTGTTCTGCTGGTAGAGAAAACCGGGATTCGTTCCCGGCTCGACGTTGAACCAGTCTCCCCACTCGTCGACCATCAGGCCGATCCTCTTTTGCGGGTCGTACGCGTCCATGATCGCCGAGTGCTTTGAGACGATCTCATCTATCTTCATCGTCGTTGAAAGGGTCGTGAACCAGTCGTTTTCGGTGAAGTCCGTCGCAGATCCCTTGCTGTTCCAATCCTTCACGGTGTAGTAATGGAGAGAATATCCGCTCATGTATCCCTGAAGCCAGCCGTCGGTATTCTTCCATTTCTTCATGAGAGTTTCCGTCCAGTTGTAGTCTTCCTGGAGTCCGCCGGAAGCAATCTTGTAAAGAGGGGTGCGTCCGTAGTCTTTGAGGAAAAAGGAGTATCGTCCCAGTTCATTGGCGTAGTGATCGGCCGACATGATGCCGCCGCATCCCCATGTCTCATTTCCCACACACCAGAACTTCACGTTCCACGGCTTCTCCCGGCCGTTCTTCTTGCGCAGCGCGGTCATAGGATTATCGCCGTCGGAAGTGAGATACTGGACCCACTCGGCCATTTCCTTCACGGTGCCGCTTCCGATGTTTCCGCAGATGACGGGCTCGCACCCGAGCTGTTCGCACAGATCCATGAATTCATGCGTTCCGAAGCTGTTGTCTTCTGTGACTCCTCCCCAATTTGAATTCACCATCTTGGGGCGATCGGCCCGCGGGCCGATACCGTCCTTCCAATGATACTCGTCCGCAAAACATCCCCCGGGCCACCGGATCGAAGCGACTTTTATTTCCTTTAATGCGGCAACAACATCATTGCGTATGCCGCGCGTATTGGGAATGGGGCTGTTCTCTCCCACCCATACGCCTCCGTAAATGCCGTGTCCCAGATGCTCTGCAAATTGTCCGTAGATAAATCTGCTGATGGTATCTTTCGCGGCGTCGGCATGCACGACCAGCGTATTTATTGTCGACTGCGCCTGCAGCATCCGTGAGAGACATAAAAGCGCGATGGTGACAAAAATGTACCTTCGAATCATTGTTCTGACTCCTTTATGAGTGTTTGGAATTCGGCCCGCATCTCCCGATCCGGCGATGCTTGCTGCTGCCCTCGACTGCTTTTCGATTCGGGGACAGATTGTTGAACTTCTGCAATGCGTTATTGAGCCGTCGGCCGGACCGGACTCCGCTTGACCCATCAATGTTGCGTGCCGGACAACGAAGAGCAAAGTTCTTTATTTCTGATAGATCATCTTTATCGTATTGGAAAAATCCTTACTTTCCATCCGGCAAAGGTAGACGCCGCTCGCGAGACCCTGTGCGCTCCACTGCAACCGGTGCTCACCGGCGGGAACTTCGCCTTGAATCAGAGTTTCAACGGCGCGTCCCGAGACATCGAAGACCTTCAACGTCACGTGTTCATTCCGCGGCAGGTAGAAGACGATCATGGTCGACGGGTTGAAGGGATTCGGGAAATTCGAGCAGAGCTTGAATTCTACCGGCTGGTCTGCATTGAACGCCTGTCTCACCGACGTGACCATGTCCGCCCCGTCGCCGACGATCTGAATTTCGCTCAGTTGATTCGTCCCGATCCCTTTGCCATTGAGAAGGTACAAATGATTGTCCGTCGTCGAGGATGATATGGACCCGTCCGTGATGGCTGCCGGGAGGGGGAATGATGCTGCCTCGGGGTCCAATCCCATGATCTTCGCAGCGGCGCTATCCGTGGCGACCGGATCGAGCCCTGCCAGAAGCGCATGTTTGGAGCACGGCGAAAAATTCGAGCACCACGATCCCTCACCGCCGGTCGCATTCTTGATCCCATCGACCACGGCAAGATGCACCGGCCGCGCGGCATTCAGGTCGCAGATCGTCTCGGGGAGATAATTCCATTCTGACGCAGTGCTCGTCGGATGATGGAGCGCTCCCCTGCGGCCGTTATCGTTCGTTATTCCGTAAAGCGTCTGGGGAACGGTCCCGATCTGGTTCTTCAGCGAACAGGTGAGACCGGCCGCGGAGTGGTGTTTCAGCTTCGGGATCGAGATATAGACGTCGACCGTCTGCAAGATCTTATTCATCGTGAACGAAGGAAAGTTATAGTGACTGCTCCCCGTCGCTATCGTGGTGATATTTGCGGCAGAGGTATCGTTCAGGTCGACCACATTGCAGCCCAGCGCTGTCTGAACCGCCTTATATCCAAAGCTGTCGTTCGAACCGAACGGGGCCGTCGAGCCTGAATTCCGCCACGTCGTGTCCCAAAAGGAATCCACGATGTAGAGATCGGTCGGATTCACGCCGGCATCAAGGACATACTGACCGACAGCCTGCAGCACCGCCGGGTGCGTCCACATTGCTTCAGTAATTGTGTAGCCGGGAAATTTCGCGTTTTTATTCGGCTTGAAATTCGCGGAGTTGCCTGAACCGCCTGTCATGTTTATCTTGATGGCAACTTTCTTCCCTTTGCTGAAGAGAGAAGAAACCCCGCCGGATTGATTCTGATCGAGCAAGTCGAGAAGATATTTCACCTTCTGCTTCACGCCGCCGCCGGCATCATCATAAACATAGGTATCCGCCGGTGTGCTTGCCGTGTTGGCTATCGCAACCGTCGCGAGATACGACGATCCCTGTGTGCGGTTGTAGGCAAAAACTCCCGATGGCTTCAAATATGGCACAACGAGCAAGCCGGCCGCAGCAGCCCCGATGTGCTTCACGAAGTCTCGCCGCGATGAATTCATGCCGTGAAATTTCTTTGAATCTTTTATTTTCATATGATCTCCGTAGTTCCCGCAATTGGCTTGTGAAAAGTATTAGTTCTACTCAATGGTAAATGTGTTTTTCAACTGTATGTTCTTTGAAGAGCTGCCAACCTGAATTTCCCACGTTCCCGGCGCTGTCGTGAGATCGTTGTTTCTTGTATCGTAAAAGGAGAATTCCGACGCCGGAATTTTGAACGTCAACGTCCTGCTCTCTCCCGCAGCCAGGGTAATCCTTTGAAACCTCTTCAGTTGATTGATCGGCACCTTGATCACGGCGTCGACGTCGCGGGCGTAGACCTGAGCGACTTCATCCCCGCTGACCTTGCCGGTGTTTTTAACGGTGAAGCGGATCTCAAGCTCGGCATCCCTGTTGATCTTTCCGGCGCTCAGCGTAAGGCCGCTGTATTCGAATTGAGTATAGGAGAGGCCGTACCCGAAGGGATATAGCACCGGCCCGCCGAAATACATATAGGTGCGGGGATGATTGATCAGGTCATAATCCGACATCGGGGGAAGCTGCTGCGTCGAGGCATAAAATGTTTCAGGAATCCTGCCCCCCGGATCAACATCGCCGAACAACACATCGGCGATCGCTCTGCCGGCATACTCTCCTCCATACCATGCTTCAACGATCCCTGCCGCCTTGGTCTCGGCCCCGGCGAGGGCAACGGGGCCTCCGTTCACAAGCACAATGACAATGTTGGGATTGGCAGATGCGACCTCAGCGATGAGGTCCCTTTGCACTTGCGGCAATTCAATCGTCGTACGATCCAACTCCTCCCGGGAGATCGCGGGCGATGTTCCGAGCACGAGTACGACCAGGTCATTTCTTTCAGCCGCCTCTTTCGCCGCGTTAAAATCCTTTTGACCAAGATCCCACGTCAGCCGGGCAGCCGCGCCCAACTCGTCATCATACTGGTCGAATTCAATTTCATATTCTCTGCCCGGCAGTAATTCAACGGCCACGTCGGTCTCTTGTTCGGCATGGTCAGTCCAGTCGTTGATCAGCAGTTTCCCGTCCACATAGAGACGCCCGCCGTCATCAGTGCTGATTCCAAGATGGCGGATCGTATCGGGGGGAGTGATCTTGCCCCTCCAGCGGATGGAAAAGTGGTCTTCGGGTATGCCAGGGGCCGGGGAACCGGTTCCAAAATTAAAATTCACCATGGAGTCGACGCGGGTGAGGACAGGTTTTCCGGCAAGGTTCATATTGTCAAAGTACTCACCCCGCATGCCGGTGTTATTTGTTCCCTCAACTTTGCCGAAGTATTTGGCATCAACAGGCCGCAACGATCGACCGTCGACAACAGATCCGAGAGAGTATTCCACCTTGATTCCGAGCGACGATGCTTTGGCCTCAATTCCCTCAAGGGGGGCAACCTGAACATTCGGCCAGCCGCTGTAGGTCCCGAGTTGAGGCTCGGCGGCATTGGGTCCGATGACGGCAATGGACTTCACCTTGTCTTTGTTCAGCGGTAGGATCCCGTTGTTCTTAAGGAGCACGATCGATTTCCGCGCAACCTCAAGCGCCAGGTCGCGGTTTTCCTTGGAGTCGAGTTTGTCCTTTGAAATTGAAGTATACGGCACCATTTCCGGCGGATCGAATTCGCCCAGCCTGAAACGTGCGGAAAGAACTCTCTCCAGAGCGCGGTCAAGGTCTCTAACATCCAGGAGTCCTTTCGCGAGGGCTTCCTTCAGGTTTTGCCGGTATTCCATCCCGCAATCCAGGTCACATCCGGCGAGAATACTCTTCGCCGCGGCTTCGGCTCCAGTTCCATAAAAATGATGTCCTTCGACCATGTCGGTAACCGCGCCGCAGTCCGATACGACATACCCTTCAAAACCCCACGTGCGTCTCAAAAGATCGGTGAGCAGGAACGAATTCGCGTTGGCCGGGACGTGATTCACTTCGTTGTAGGCGCCCATAATGGAATACGCCTTCCCTTCGACGATAGCCTGTCGAAATGCCGGGAGATAATATTCGTACATGCTGCGCATATCGACATCGGAGGAACCGGTGTGGCGGCGCGCTTCCTCGTTGTTTGCCATAAAGTGTTTCGGAGTGGAAACCGCTTTCAAATAGTACGGATCATTTCCCTGCATCCCCTTGATGAAGGCGACGCCCATCCGGGAAAGGAGATACGGGTCTTCGCTGTACGATTCCTCGTTTCGTCCCCAACGCGGATCGCGCGCAATGTTGATGGTCGGACTCCAATAGGTCAGTCCATTGCCGCGGAGGACATTCAGGGCCCGCGCCTCATCGGAGATCGTTGAGCCGACCCGGTACACCAGGTCAGGATCCCACGTCGAGCCCATTGCAACGGCCTGCGGGAACGACGTCGCCCCGCTCGCAAGTATTCCGTGTAGGGCTTCACTCCAATAATTGTATTTGGCAACGCCCAGCCGGGGAATCGAGTCGGACTGGTTTGTCAACTGGCTGATCTTCTCGTCGACCGTCATGAGACTTATGAGATCGGAGAGCCTTTCCTTGTAGGATTTCGGCTCGAAAACATTCACGATCGTGGAACTTTGCACCTGACGTTCGCCGGTACTCTTGCCTGAAAGAACGAGCAGATAGTACCCGGGGCGCGGGAATGTGACTTCGGTAACGGGGTTCGCGGCGTTCTTGAACACGACGCCCGCATTCTGAGGGCATGTCCATTCTACATTAGTTTCTTTCGGAGAGACGTCTCCGTTGAGTTGTACCTCCCGGGTCTTCTCCCATTGTATGATTTGATTTTTGCCGGCGTTGATTGTCGCCTGTTGAGCGAATAATGAGAAGAGACCGAAAGAGAAAAGAAATGCCATTCCAATGATCGTCCTGATGATTTTGCGTTCCATGAGGTTCTCCAGATAATAAATGAACAGCCCCTTGCAGAAGGGCCTATAGGGCAGCGGCACGCACGCGTGTCCACTGGACGAGATTATTCAAATTGTACCCAGTCAATTTGAGCATCCCCATCACCGGATAATATTATGCTGAGGTTGTGAACTCCAGGTTTCCATTCCGATAAATTTGCTCCAATCGTATTCCACTCATTACCTTTAGCGATTTCCACCCGTGCTATCGTCGGGCCGTCAGCCTTATCCAGCCTCAGTTCTATCGTGCTTCCAGTCGTTGATAATGCTCTGACTTTAACGATGCTGAATTTTTTGCTTCCGAAGTCGATGCTGTTGTATTGAACCCATGCTTTTGCGATATCGAGTCTTGTTTTCCAACCTCCGAAGGTATTGAGGGTGTCGAGAAAGGTCACCGACGATCCTGTGTTGCTTTTGAGGCTATACCGGTCGATCTGTATTTTCCGGGAAGCGTCCGTGATCCCCACGCCGCGCAGTGTGGGGGTGACTTTTTGAATTGAACCGTCTTCGTTAAAAAATAGACTATCAATCCTGACGGACCTGTTCTTGTCAAAATGCGGAGAGAGATCATTGTGGTGATAGAACAGGTACCATTGATTCTTGAATTCAACGATCGACTGCTGGTTGGTCCAGCAATCATGGGTTTCATCCATGAGCACTCCCGCGACTCTAAAAGGCCCCATCGGGCTGTCGCCGATCGCATATTCAAGTCTTTCAGTCGTGTCCTGTACGTGCGGGTAAGCCAGGTAGTACTTTTTGTTCCGCTCGAACATGAACGGACCCTCTTTCAGTCCTTTTTCAGGCAGCCCCTGAATCACCTGCGGCTCCCCGTCGAGTTCCAGCATATTTTCCTTCAGCTTTGCCACGTAGAAATTTCTTGCCGCCCATATCAGGTAGGCCTGTCCGTCGCTGCCGATAAAGGGATTCGGATCGATACCATGGACGCCTTTGATGGGAACCGGCTGCGGGGTAAACGGCCCGTACGGTTTATCCGAGACGGCGGCCCCAATAGAGAACCCTCTTCCGTAGATTGTATCCTTCGCCGGAGCGGGGAAATAGAAATAGTACTTACCATTCTTGGAGATACAGTCAGGAGCCCACATGGCGTATGCTTTTGAATTGGCCCACGGAACTTTATCCTGGCTGACGATCACGCCATGATCCGTCCAATCGACGAGATTCTCCGATGAGAAGACGTGATAATCCTCCATGCAAAACCAACCGGCACGTCCCCGCCCTTCGCCGGCGAGAATATCGTGCGACGGATAAAGATATACCTTCCCTTCAAAGACCCTTGCGGCAGGATCTGCCGTGAACTGATCTGTGATAAGAGGGTTTTGACAGAGCGCATCGGTTGCGATCGTGAAGAGAGCAACTGCCGTGAACAAACAAAAGCCCGTGTTGCGCATCATAGAGGTTCCACATGAGTTATTATAGGAGAGTACCATTACGGATTGTCGCATTCATTCATTGTTCATGAGCCGGCTGGGTCTTAACTGATTTCGTTTACTCCGAAGGGACAAAAGTATATTCTTTTCCCGCATCCGTCTGAAAATCATAGAGATAGCTCTTTTTAATTTCCACGGCGTTCAGCTTCGCGCTCGGGGAAATGAGAGGTTTCTTTATTTGTGGCACCTCGTAAAACGGATTCTCGTTCTCCCCCTTCGCCTGCGCAAGCATCCCGGAGCCTTCAACTTTCAGCGCCGAGTAAGAACGGATGCGGCAATTGCCGCCAAGGCTGGATTTGATGACAAGCCGGGAGATTTTTCCGTCTTTCCATTCCATCTCCTCTATTTCAAATCCTCCCCGGGCGCGGAGTCCCGTGATGCTTCCATGATTCCACGCATCGGGTAATGCCGGAAGGACGAAGAGTGCGCCATCGTCGCTCTGCATGAGCATTTCGGCGATGCCGGCAGTGAATCCAAAATTGCCGTCGATTTGAAAAGGAGGATGAGCATCGAACATGTTCGCGTACGTTCCCCCTGTTTCGAACGCCGGTCTCTCTACAAGGTTTATTTGGTTCGAGATCAATTTGTACGCATGGTTCCCGTCAAGAAAGCGGGCCCACAAATTGATCTTCCAATTCATCGACCAGCCCGTTGATGGGTCTCCCCGGTAGATGAGCGAGGTGCGCGCCGCGTCAAACAGATCGGGAGTGCGGAACGGAGAAATCTGGTTCGACGGATAGACTCCGTACAAATGCGAAACGTGTCTATGATGATCCGCAGGATTGTCCCAATCTTCGATCCACTCTTGAAGTTGACCATAACGGCCGATTTGCATCGGAGGCAGCCGTCGCAGAGCATCCCGTACTCGAGCGACAAAATCTTTGTCGGTGTCCAAAATCTCGGCCGACCTGATGGTTTTCGTGAAGAGGTCGAACAGCAGTTGATTATCCATCGTCGTTCCCGCCGAGATGGACGACTCGGGATGGGACAAAGGAGCATTTTCAGGGGAGACGGACGGACAAACGACAAGCCAATCATGTCCGGGGTATTCAACAAGGGTACTGAGATAGAATTCAACGGCACCTTTCAAGACCGGATAGACGGATGCGAGATACTTTTTGTCGCCGTTGTACTCATATTTTTCCCACAGATGCTGACAAAGCCAGGCACCCCCCATCGGCCACATTCCCCAGAATGAACCGTCGATCGGGCCGTTGATCCGCCAGAGATCCGTGTTGTGATGGAGCACCCATCCGTCGGCGCCGTACATCGTCCGCGCCGTTTGCCGTCCGGTTTCAGCGACCTCCCTGACCATCTGGATGAGCGGCTCGTTCATCTCGGTGAGGTTGGTGACTTCGGAGGGCCAGTAATTCATTTCAGTGTTGATGTTGACCGTATACTTACTTCCCCACGGCGGAAAGAGCTGGTCGTTCCAAAGACCTTGGAGTGTGGCAGGCTGTCCGCCGGGCTGGGAACAGGAGATCAAAAGGTAACGGCCGAACTGGAAATAGAGGGCCGCCAGCTGAGGGTCGTTCCCCCGGGCAAATTCGGCAATGCGGATATCGGTAGGCTTCTTGACGGAATCGGTGATCCCAAGGTCGATATGTACGCGGTCGAAATATTTTTGATAGGTGGCAATGTTGTCGTTCAGCGTTTGCCGGTAATCCTTTTTCAGCGCCTCCTGCAGATATTCCTCCGCTCTGGCGCCTGCGTCTGCCGTGATATCGGCATAGTTCTTAAAGCTGGACGCGATGGAGATATAGACAGTTGCGGTGTCGGCGTTTGCGACTGTGAGCAAGGTATCGGCAGCCGCTGCTGAACCCCCTTTTAGGAGGATCTTGACCCGAGCCTGAAATCTCTCTTTTCCTTTTACGGAATCGCGATCGCTTGTCACGCCTGACATGATCAGCTCGTCATTGCCTTTCGTCGAGATCTCGACCTTTGACGGTCTGTCCATCGCCGCAGAGAAATTTATCGAGCCTTGTTTGTCCGCAGTGATCCGAACGATCAGGGCCTGGTCGTGAAACGAAGCGAACGTCCTGTTTTGAAAACTTACCCCGTTGATTTTGTACCGGGCCGTGACGATCCCCTTTTCGATGTCGAGTTCCCGATAATAGTCGGCATAGGTCTCGTGACCCGGGAAGAAAAGATGGAGGGTCCCGACGGTCTGGTAAGGCATCCCATTCGATGTTTTGCTGATGAAGGTTTGATTGACCAGGTCCTGCGCTTCTTTGTACTTGCCCTCAAAAATCAGCTGCCTCACTTTTGGCAGCGCCTCCTTGGCGGCCGGGTTGTCGTTGCGATTCGGTTGACCGGCCCAAACGGTGATCTCGTTCAACTGCATTCTCTCGCTGGAAGGGTCTCCGTAGACCATGGCGCCCAGACGGCCGTTTCCGACAGGCAGCGCTTCCACCCATTGCCTGGCAGGATGGTCGTACCAAAGCTTCATCAAGGAGCCGCTTTGAGCGTGTGCTTCCACGGCGCCTAGCAGATGAGCCGCAAAAAACATCCAGACGGTATAGACGGCACGCCTCTTAAAGGTCAATGTACTTCCTCCAATTTTTCCGAAGAAAAATGGAGCCGGAAAGCATGATCAATGTTCCCCACCAAATATTTGCGTGGAAATACGCAAGCTTCACGTTTTTCTCCGAAGGGAAATACACGTTGGCAATCCCGGCGGCCAATTCAACGAGGCCGATGAAAAACAGTATCCAGCCGACAAAGTACCATATATTTCTCATTCTTTTTTCCGGATGCATTGTCGCTCCTACCAGAGTATGAGGTTCATCAGAATGAAAATCAGGAAGCTGACCGCGCCCCAAAATTCAGGCTTCTTATAGAGCACGACCTTCGGCTCTTCGACTTTGTTCACAGCGATCATTCCGCGCACATATCCCTCCAGTTCGTCATCGCTCTTGTTCTTTGTGAAGAAGCTGACAGCAACGGCGGTTCCGCTCGAGATCAACCAGGCCCACACGGCCCGCCAAAAATTTGCAGCCATGAACGATTGTGCGTCAGACCCGCTGAAATCGGGGATGACAAAACTTGCCGGAATCATCTTCGTTTGCTGAGCGATGAATAACAGCACGGAGGCGAGAGTTCCGACGAGCATTCCCCACAACCCTCCCTTAGGGGTTATAAATTTCCAGAACATACCGAGGAGAATTATTGCAACGGAAGGGGCGAGGAACATCGAACTGATGGCTTGAAGATAATCGATGACGGACGGCATGCTGCGTGCGATGTAGGCGGCGGCAATGCTCAGGAGAATTCCCGCCACGGTCGCCATTCTTCCCATGCGTAAGAGTTTTTCCGGAGTTGCGTCTTTCTTTATGACCGAATGATAGATATCGTACGTCCAGACCGCGTTGAACGAGCTCATGTTGCCGGCCATGCCGGCCATGAACATTGCGACGAGCGAGGTGACTCCCACACCCAGCAAACCGGAGTCGAAGTATCTTTCCATCAGAAGCGGCATGACCGAATCGTAGTTGATCTTCCCATTTTCCGCCAGCAGTGCGAATCCGCTGGTCGGGTCATTGATCAGGACCAGCGCTATCATCCCCGTCCCGACAACGACGGCGCCGAGGAGCAATTTAAAGTACGAACCGATGATCGGCGTCATTCTTGCGGAGCGCAAGTCCTTCGCCGAGAATGCCCGTTGGATGATCAGGAAGTCCGTTGTCCAGTAACCGAATGCGATCGCAAATCCGAGTCCCAGGACCAGTCCGCCCCAAGTGATGTACATCGGATTGTTCGCCGGATCCCCCGACGTTGACCAAAGCGTTGTGAAGGCTTTTGAAAGATGAGCTGAAATTGCGGCCGGTCCGCCGATGTCGATCACGCCGAGTATCGGAAGGATCAAGATCCCTGCCCATATCAAGAAGAACTGGAGGATCTCTGTAAACATCGCAGAGAGCAGTCCGCTCAACGTAACATACAGCGCCACAAAGACCGCAGAAAGCCATATGCTCAGATCCCAATTCCATCCGATGAAGGTGTGAAAGATCAACGCCTGGAGATAGAGCGCGATGCCGGAGACAAGAATCATGTTGATCACGAACATTGCGGCATTGAAGACCCTGGCGCTTTCGTTGAAGCGGGCCTTCAGGTATCCCGGGATCGATTTGATCTTGCTGTGGTAATAGAACGGCATCATGAAAACGCCGAGGAACAGCATCGCCGGGACGGCGCCGATCAAATAGAAGTGCGCAGCATACAGCCCGTACTTCACGCTTTGTCCGGCGTACCCGATCACCTCCATCGAACCCATATTCGCGGACATGAACGCAATGCCGCATACCCACATGCTATTGCGCCTTCCCGCGAGGAAAAAATCCTCATCATTCCTTGTGAATTTTTTCAGATAAAAACCGATCCACGCCACAAAACCGAAATAGATCAACAATATGATCCAGTCGAAAACTGTAAGTTGAATAGCCGCCATGGAATCTCCGGAAATTGACCGCACAGACCTTTAGACAACGACTCCTTTTTTTAGGATGATGTTCGCATACAAAGCCGATTCGCCAGTTGCGACGACGGCGTAGGCTTTCCTGGCTCTCTCATAGAATGCGAACCGCTCGATGTACTCAAACTCTTTGAAAGGTTCTCCGCTTTCTTGGATGATGCGACGATACTCCTTCCAGATGACGGGTTGAAGGTGATCGCCCGGCGACAATGCCATTAATCCGACCGGTGCTTCAACGTATCCATCGAGCGGAAACAGCTTCATGACCGCTTTCAGAATATCCGGTACTCCATGTCCGTCCAGGCGGATCAGCCTTTGAGCGATCGAGGCAGACGGAAAATTTCCGTCAGCGATGACCAGTTCGTCGCCGTGCCCCATCTCCATCAGGACCTTCAGAAGGTCCGGGCTTAAAATAGCTGGAATTTGCTTTAGCAAGTGGCTCGCTCCGTTTCTTATTTTATTTCTTCGTCAAAGACGACGGCAACTTTTCCGCATTTGCCGCTCGCCATTAACGAGTAGGCACTCCCGACATCGTCCAGCGTGAACCGATGGGTTATCAGCACTTCAGGCTTCACATTCCATCGGACCAACCGTTCGACAAGCTCCTCCATGCGCCAGATGTTCGTCACCCATGAGCCATAGATGGTCTTCTGATCATGAATAATATCTCTCGACGGCTGGAACTCGCATGTCCCCCCCTCGCCAAGAAAAACGACCTTTCCCCATTTTCGCGTTGCCTGGATGCACGTAAGCCGGGCAGTGCTATTCGCAGAACAATCGATTGACTTTTCGACGCCGTATCCCGAGGTCAGGTCCCGTATTTGATCTACGTTGTCTTTTCCGGCCTTGATCACCTCGGTAAATAATCCGAACCCTTTTGCTATCGAAATTCTTTCGTCGAGGAGTTCGACGCCGAAGATTTTCCGTGCGCCTAACGCCCTGCACAGCATCGCAGATGCAAGTCCGACGGGGCCCAGTCCGGTGACCAGAACGGCGTCATTGCCGTTCACGCCGATTTTTTCAAGCCCCTCGTACACTGTTCCAAAACCGCATGCAACCTGAGCTCCGTCGGAATAGCTCAGCTCGTCCGGCAGGAGCACAAGGTCCTTTTCTTCAGCGAGCAAATATTCCGCCATCCCGCCGTCACGCTGCCATCCGTACGCCCTTCGGTATTTGCTCGTGCATGAGATCATATATCCTCTTCTGCAGTCATTGCAGACACCGCAGCCGGAAATATGATAGACGATCACGCGGTCATCCTTTTTGAACCTCCGGCACCCGGGGCCGGTTTCCACGATCCTGCCGCATGGTTCATGGCCGGCGATCATTCCCGGTTGATAGCCTTCGGGACCTTTGCCAAGATGTTCGTGATAGATGCAGCGAATATCCGAGCCGCAAATTGTAGAAGATTTCATTTTTATCAGAACCTCGCCGTGTCCCGGTACAGGGATGCCGAATTTTTTCAATTCGACCGTGCTGTTCCCCGGCAAGATTGCACCGACCATTGTTTCCATGGTCACTGGGTCCTTTCTTTAAAGTGCCGCACTTAGGCTCCGGCTATTTTTCCGTCGAGATCCCACAACTCCTCCCACCCTTGATGGTCTTTCCACAGGAACACCTGTCCCTTTATGAGCCGGCAGTTTCTATCGATCTTTGAGATCTCTTTCATGTCGTCGTCCGTCAAGCGAATGCCGGCGGCTTCGAGATTCTCGAAGTAATGATGCACGGAAAAAGGGATCGGGACCTGCCCCCGTTGAATTGCCCACGCGATCGCGACCTGAGCGGGCGAAATTTCCATCCGGCGGGCAATTGAGAGAATGACGCTGTCTTCAAGGTCAACGGTGTCATCGGGAGTCCTGTCCCGTTCGGGCCTGCCGGGCGACCCGATCGGACAATAGGCTATCGGTTGAATGTGATTGGCCACGCAGAACTCAAACAGCTCCGGCTGCTGAAAGTGCGGATGCACTTCCATTTCATTGCACGCAGGCTTGATCTTGGCATCCCGCAGCAAAAGCTTCAGCTTTGGGATCGTCATATTGGACGTTCCGATATTCCTGACCAATCCCGCTTCCACCAAATGCTCCATCTGCCGCCAAGTCTTCATAAACTGCTCGTGGATGTACGGCCTTGCGTTCGGGCTTCGTGCGGTGACATCGCATTTCGGGGGATGAAAATTCGGGAAAGGCCAATGAACAAGGTACAGGTCGAAATATTCGAGATAAAGGTCCGTCATCGACTGCCTGCACGATTCTTCAACTCTGTCATGCATGTCATTCCAGACCTTTGAGGTGACCCATAGGTCCTCCCGCTCAAGAAAGCCGCTGGCGACGACCTCGCCTAAAACGCGGCCGATATTCTTTTCATTTCCGTACACCGATGCGCAGTCGATGTGCCTGTAGCCGGAGTAAATCGCTTTCTCAACGGTGGCTGCAACCGTTTCATGGTCCACAGAATCCGAGCCGAATGTTCCCAATCCAATGGCAGGAATTTTGCTCCCCGAGCTCAGAGTGAACGCAGGGATTAGATCCGGACCAAAATGTTTTTCAATCGCCTTTGAGTGATTCATATCCATCGTGTCATTATCCGCGGTAATTTTTCGATCGGTCAATCCTGGGCATCCGCCTGACGCAGGACGCTCTTGTTCATCTCCCTCCCTTTCCGTTCAGGAGATCATTCGCGGCATTTGCGAGAAAGATATAATCGGCGCAAATGTCGATGACGCATTCATTTTCCCCCCAGAGGAACGGCCAATCTTCCTTGTTCTCCAGAAAATCAGGTTTGAGAAGAAGTACTCCCGGAACCACTCCGCCGGCGATGAAGGAAAAGTCGGCCCGATTACTTCCATAGGTGTGTTTCTTTGAATGCGTACCGACACCGGCCACGAAGGAGAGGTTAGAATACGGATGACAGCCGAACACATAATCAAGACTTTTGAAGGTGTACTCCTGCCCGATCAGATCCGGATAATTCTTGTGCAGATAATAATTTGTAATGGACCAGGAGATCAGCTCGCTGTTGCCGGCCCAGCCTCTCGAACCTATCGGAACTCCGTAGGGGTTCGCCGTATCCAATTTCTTGATTCCGGCCTCATACCGTACCACATATTTTTGAAGCCTCGATTTGAATTCAGGGGGCATATACTCTATGGCCTTTGCTGCCGTAGAAATATTCCATTCGGGGGCCGCATCGAGCTGGGGCCATATCAGTTCTTCGAACCGGTGTTGATACTTCGGATCTTTCGTCGTGATATAAAGCTCCAGTGCGGCAATGCATTCTGCATTCTCAAAAAACCAGGACCTCCATCTATCATTCTCGACTGGAGGTTCCTTGTGCTGCCGATCCCATGCGCTGATCGCCTCGTTCAGAGCATCGTCGGCAAGCTGCTTATTGTAGCTGTTCAACACGCGGCTTGCAGCCGCCATTGCCGCAATCCCCGAGTAATTGAGGGACGGAATCTTAGGGGTAAAAACCCATCGGTCGTCAAGGGTTCCGCTGGTCAACCCGTCCGTCTCGTAGGGCTTCAGCTTTGGATTGTAAATCAAATTGTCGGTAATGGTCGACGCGTCGCCGAGATGATGGTATTGGTACAGGTTTGGAAAGTTGATCCCCCGTACCGCAAAACCGATGTTCTTATATTGAGCGACCAGCTGCAGCGTTCCGTGTTCTATCTGCTGCAGGATGTCGGGTTTGCCATCGGGGCGATGAATATCGACATAGCGGGTTTTCTGATCGATGAACGTTTCATCGCGCTGCGGATGAAAGTTCTCCCAGGTCTCCACGAAACTTATGATTGCCGTGCAATGATGGGCGGTTTCAATATCAAAGTCTCCCGCATCGAACCATCCGCCGACGTCCAGGCCCGGAATGTGCTCCAGCGGCTTGTATTTAGTGTTGGTGGTCGAATCCATCCAGTAGCCGTCGAAGTGTCTGATGTTGACCGGAGCCTGCATGGCATCGTCACGGTATGGAACGCCGTGCCAAATGCGGTAGGCTTCCCTGACAAACATATGGTCCATCTGAACCGGGAACCAGACATCGAGCGTCGGGTACCACACTTTGCTTAAAACCTCTGTTCCGATCGGAAACGCTTCGGTCTGTTGGTCGCCGTATTTAATGACATACAGGCCGGTATCCTTCATCGACGAAAAATCGGCGCGCAGGTAACGATAGCGGAGATACTCCCCCCACGGCTTTGCTTCAACTTTGCGCTTCTCCACAAATTTGCCCTCGGGAGTCACCTGCAGCAGTGATACCGTCGGTAACGGGAGGTCGTTCTTATCCAATTCAATGACCGCGACCTTGTCCTGAGAAGGATGGTAACCGACCTGTGAGAATCCGATCACCGGTTTTCGCTTCCACCCTGGAATGGTGTTCGCCTCGAGGTACCACTCAACGACTGTTCCCGTTTTGTTGGCGGGAATCAGACTGCGCACAACAAACCATCCATTCTGCGCCACGTTGCGGCCGTCGTACAACATCAACTCTCCGATTGAAGACTCGATTCTCACGTACCGTTCGGGGTCTTCCGGAGCCAGCACCAGCATTTTCCCTGTCGCCAGCGGATCGGGGACGAGATACTCACCTCTCCCTCTGTCGTCGAACGTGGTATAGCCGTTGAATTGGGGAATTTTTTCCGAATTGGGGCGGACTTCTGTTTTGCTGAATGGGGAGAGGGGAAAGATATCCGGCCTACCGTCCATCAGATACGTCTTTTCAAAATAGGCGGATGGGAGAAATTCAAGGTTGAAGCCGGCGTGGCCGACAAGTTTTTCCGGAAGCGGCTTGTCGAGGCTCACGCGGATGACAACGCCCTCCCCTTTCGGGGTCACCGATATTTTAGAGTTAAATTCATAATCTTTATACTGGAGGGTCGCCGTAATGGAGTTCCCCGTTTTATCCACCTTCCGGTCCGTCATCACCGGAATCTGGTCCCATTGTTCCGGCGTCGGCTGCAACCGCACCGCGCCGCCGGTGGCCGTGCGCACACCGTGATGAATGAGCTCGATCCCCGCCGTCTTCTCGTCGAAAAAGAATCCGTTATACTCGTTGTTGAAGACGAAAACGTTCAGCCCTTGTGCTTCGAAGTATCCCAGATCGTTCAACTGCAGTTTCTGCGAGAATGCTTGATTGAACGACAAAGACAAGAATATCAGCATAAAAACAAATGCAGGAAAGTCTCTTGTCGAGTTAACTGCTCCTACTTTCATCGTAGTTCTTCCTCTGAGCGGATTAATTATACGTAACAATATATCCTCCTTTAAAAAAAGTTTTCATCATATTCTGCAAGCCGGGGGGTCTCTTTGAGACTCACTTCATCAAAACCATTTTCTTTACCTGGTGAAATGAACCTGCAGTGATTGAATAGAAATAGACTCCGCTTGGCAATTTGTCAGCACTAAATCCAACGGCGTGGCTGCCCGCTGTCTGCTGTCCCTCTAGCAGGGTTTTAACTTCTCGCCCAAGCACATCGTAAACTTTCAGAGTAACATTACTGACGAACGGCAACTGGTAACTGATGACCGTAGTTGGATTGAAAGGATTAGGATAATTCTGACTTAGATAAAAGTCCCCCGGCGTGTCTTTAGACTTTGCTACACCCATCGAGGAGAGCTTGCTATAGTAAAGGAATATCTGATAAGGCCTGTAGGTATATATGAAGCTTTCAAGAAACGCATTTCCGTAGTGATCGTACAGCAAAATACCGGTCGGCTGGAAATTACCCCCCACTTCGTTGCCCGCTGCGCACGAATCTAAATTGTTGTCCGAGTTGTAAGAAAAATTAAATGGATAGGAAGGAAAATCTGATAGAGAGAGAATTTTGCCAGACCCATCATAGGTAGAGACTACCGTAAAAGATGATGTATCCCCCCAATAACGCCAAATATCCAGCAGTTCGCGCCCTGAGCCATCATATTCAAAATGATGTACCTGAAGCGTATCTATGGGGGGTATACCCTGAGGCCTTGAGTCAACGATAGTACAGGTCGCAGTGCCAATAGAATCATACTCGTAGAAATACCCATTGGGGGAATCATCTTCCGCATCCAGCCTTGATTTTAGCCTGCCAAAAGAGTCGTATTCCATAATTGAAGAGTCGACATAATCAATCGAATGATTACGCCAGTGATAGCTTGTCAGATTTCCTGATGAGTTGTATCGATAAGAACTGGAAATAACGGTGTCGTTATTTGGAACATAATTAACAGAAATGATCATGTAATTGGCGTCGTATGAATAGATGATGGGCTCAAAATCCTGCAGGACTGAATCTGCATCGTAATGCACCATCTGCAGGGAGAGCAACCCTATTTCGTTATACGAATTATCAGAAATCAGCCTGAGGGGCTTGATGAACCGGCGGCCGTTAATCATATAGGAGCTGTCGTACACGCCCATGTCGTCTTCCCAGATCAATTGACCGCTGCTGTTATACTTAAAATGAAAGGCATTGAACGGTGAAAAAGGAGTGATGTTCGGACGTACAACACTATCCAGAACAAACCCATTTTGTATTTCTACAGGAATATAATTGACGCGAAAATTGAGTATTCTACTCAATTGCGACGGCTGTGCCACCGCTGCGGCATTACCAAATATGATGGATGCAAAAATCACAAGAACCCAGTAACAGTTTCTTTTCATGATACCCCTCCCTTGACAGCGCATTGTTGCGGCTTCAAGGTACTGACTATCTCGTTACCCGCCGTCAAATAAGCATTGCATTGAAACACTCGCTGCCAGATGAAAGAACAAGACTACATTCACTTCAAATCTATTCTGTCTCATCCGACAATTCTTTCTGACGAGGTGGCCTCTTTAAGACTCACTTCAACAAAACCATCTTTTTGACTTGATGAAAATCACCCGCAGTGATGGAATAGAAATAAGCTCCGCTCGACATGTTTAGCCCGTCAAATCGAACCGAATATCTGCCCGGCTGTTTCACTTCGTTGACAATTTGGGCTACGTCCCTTCCAAGAATATCATAGATTTTCACGGAAACAAACGTTGGTTGTGGAATGTCATAATTAATCGCCGTTGTCGGATTAAACGGGTTGGGATAATTCTGACTGATCGCGTAAGCAGTTGGAAGATCAATACCGCTCTTGACGGCAGTGAGTATGGAGCCTTTGCCACTCACCACAAGCGTATCTGGCGAACCTGTCGTATTGTGTGTCAGAATGATATAGCCTATCTGCTTTAACGTGTCCTGAGGCGTGAACATAACCAATAAATAAGCATGGCCAAAGGGTGCAAGGTTCATTTTCTCCTGAGTACAATTGTAGAGTTTGTTCGTTGAGGCGATACTTGTAATTCGCAACGTGTCGTTACCAGGATCGGAAATCAAAACACTGTCTTCTGTTGACGTATCGAGTGCAACGGTTCCAAAGTTGACGCTATCGGCTGATATGCTAAACCCCGGCAGGAGAGGTAATCGGGTTCCAGTCGGATTCTGCCAGGACAAGTAAGGATAACCATCGTTAAAGGTCGAATCCATACACCAAACTGTATCGCTCCAACCTGCCTCGGAGAAAGTGGCAGGGGTCTTCATCGCTAGAGTTGTTTCCCCGGTTCCACCGACACTCTTAGCTTGTCCAGAGATCACAATGTCCCAAAAAGAGGATGTTACCGTGGGAGGCTTGCCAAAGGCGCCACCTTCCCCTAACAGACCGCCGACATTCCCACTTCCACTGACAGGACCAGTGGAATAGCTTCGGACCACACTGGCCAAACGATCGCCCCCGATAAGTCCTCCAACATAGTTCACGCCGATGACACTCGACTTTGAATAACAATCGCTAATGGTTATATACTGGCCAATGTTACCGACTAGACCTCCAACCATGTTGCCTGCTCCGGCAACCTTTCCCGTTGAGAAGGAGTTTTTCATTGAAGACGATTGGGTTGCCGAGCCACTTAATCCACCGACATAATCGTCACCCGTTATATTTACATTGGTAACGCCCAAGTTGTCGATACCCACACTGAATTCGAAATCGCCAAAAAAGCCCTGGTAATCATTTTTCGGCCTGCTGATGAACAAGCTGTCAATGATGTGACCACCGCCCTTGTAGGTTCCCATAAAATGCAGAGCGGGATTCCCAATAGGAATCCAACCTTCTCCATCTCCGCGCCATTGTGTTTTTGAGGCATTGATATCTGCGGCCTGGGCATAGTAGAGGTATTGTTCCCACAGCGTCGGGTCCGATGCCAGCCAATACAAATTCTCCAGAGTGGCAATCTGGTACGGATTTGCCTGCGATCCATCTCCAGCGGTTGGAGCTTTCACGTTCGTAGCCGGTAGAGGAGTCCCCCCGGAATTTTGCCATGACAAATACGGATATCCATGATTGACGCTTGAATCCAGAGACCAAACGGATGGATTCCAACAGGCGTCCACGAAAAGTGAAGGAGTCTGGAGCTCTGCGGTTGTTTTCCCTTTGCCTCCTGCACTAGCTGATTGGCCTGAAGTCTCGACATCCCAATATGAGTTACAGATTAATGGGAAAATAAAACCTAAGGTAGAATCGTCGTCCCTTTTCCCGATCAGACCCCCTAAAGCACCTGAGCCCGTCACACTTCCGGTGGAATAGCAGAAGTAAACGGTTGAGAGGTAAGAAAAGGTAGCAATAGATCCAATTAAACCTCCTGCACCATTAGCCCCCATTACGCTGCCGTCTGAATAACAATTAACGACGGCTCCACCAAGCTGAGATCCTACGAGACCTCCAACAGTCCCACCGCCGTTTGCATCGGCGGTAGAATAGCTGTTAAGAATCTTGCCGTTCGAATTCAATCCAACCAGTCCTCCCACAAAATCACCTGGTCCGCCAACACTTCCGGAAGAATGACAGTATACTATATAGCCATAGTTTCGTTCGACAAGCGCACCTGAAATTTCGCGGGGGGCCGCAATTCTCGCATGTGTAACCCCAAGGCTGTCTATCGTACCATTGTTGTTCCCAAATAGTGCCGCTCCTGATAGACTGTCAATTACGTGCCCCCTGCCATTGTAGAAGCTATAGAATCCGCTGCTAATACCAATAGGGGTCCACCCTTGGCCCCCAAACCAGTTTGATGTTTCGGATGCGTCAATATCGGCTGTCTGCACGAAGCAAGTATTGAAGTTAAAGTTGGTAGTCGCCATCCAATACAAGTTTTCCAATGTTGCGATTTGATACGGATTTGCCTGAGTACCGTCACCTGCTGCAGGTGGAACCGCTGTTTGTGCATTGACAAATTGGACAACCAAGAACGTTCCTAATATTGCTTTTAAGATTCTTTTCATAGTGAGGATCCATTAACAAAATGCTTTCCATGACCATATAACAATCAGATTAGACCTAAAATGAAACCTATTTCGTAATACTCAATGACCGCCTCAGCTGAACACTTGCTCCGTTTCTTCCGTGCGGATCCTAAAAGATTTTCTCGCCGTCACACAACTATCTATAAACGAACATTGTCCCCCCGAAAAGCAAATTATCATTCCATGAGTCATCACTATTCCTGCCAAGCCGAAGTCGAGTGTTTCGCTCTATAACCGAAACATGCCATTCATCTGATCTCTATTCTACGGCCATCGATCACGCCAAACACCAGCATTCGCCGTTCCGACAGGCAGAGCATTAGAACTGTAACCTCGATGGCTTTCGAGAACGCCTCTCCCCGACTATCTATGGTTCTGCTTGAGCTAATACCCTTCCATTTTATTTAAGGAGCATTAGCTTCTTTGTCTGAGTGAAGCTTCCGGCATTCAGCTGATAGAAATAAACTCCGCTTGCAAGGTTCCCTGCATTGAACGTAACTGCATATTGACCGGGCACCTGGGTCATATTTACCAGGGTCTGAACCTCTCTTCCCAGGATATCAAAAATTCTCAGCGTGACCTTTGAGGTACTCGCTACGCTGTAGCTGATATTTGTCGACGGGTTAAATGGGTTCGGGAAATTTTGCTCCAACCTAAACGCGGACGGCAGATTCAGGGGAGTCTGCACTCCGGCAAGCGGATTGTTCTTTATGTAATTTGCCATCCACAAGAGCGCGGGTCTTGCTGTCCCGTCTGACCGGACCAGGAAACTCGAAGAGGTTGGCGCCCACATTTCATTTTCTTTGTATCCCCAAAGAGTAATGCCCTTTACGTCAGGGAATTGCCAGAACATTGGGAATATTTTTTCGTACTGTTGCAGCTGGTAATTGTCGTCGGGTGTTCCATAGTTGCTCAAGTTTCCCAGGTCCATCTCAGAGATATAGATGGGCACCCCGGTCCCCGCGAGCCGGACCAAATTGTTCCTCAGTGTGGTTGTATCCGTGTTCTCTATTTCGCCGTCGTGGCATTGCAGTCCTATTCCGTCTATTAACCCCTGTCCCTTCAACAGATTGACAATTTGCAGGTACGACGTTGTCGCAGAATTGTCATTAATAACGTTGTAATCATTAATCAGCAGTTTCGTGTTGGCGGGCATGTATTTCCTCGCCAGTCTAAACGCTGTGATCACCCAATCCCAGCCTGTGGCTCCCTTGCCGCCAAGGGCCTTTTCATAATTAGCGCCTCCGTTCGTACCGTCCGGTGGATTGTGTCCTGTCAGAGGTTCATTGACCACATCGACCAAGTTGATCTTGGGATACCGTTGGCCAACCATTCTGATCCATGTTTCGATGTACCGGTATTGCGTTGCAGAATCGAGCGCCGAGATCCACGACGGCTGCTGCTGTCCCCAAATTAAATTATGGTCCTTAAATACAATATTGTGGCTCTGAGTATAATTGTACACTCTGTCCAATCCGCTCCAATTCCACTGGGTTGAATCCTGTGTCGTTCCAACGGAACCCCATTTGCCGACATTGCCGGCAGTGGTCTGGTTCCAATAATTAGCGAAATTGGAATCCGGTGAATCGTCCGTATTCCCCAGGAATTTGGTCAGCCCTGCCGCGAGTGCGGGACCTTTGTAAATGTCGGCAGGACTTAAGATACCCACTCCTCCTTTATCAAGATTGCTTACGCTGAAATGCAGATATGATTTTCCGAAGGCGAGCTTATCGATATCCAATCCATGCACTCCACCGCCGATCTGGAAGGTCCTCGTAAGACTATCCAAGGTGACGGAAAAAGAACTCCCCTTTGCACCTTGATAAGCATTGTTGGTAAGGTTGACCCACTTCCAGATTCCGACGCCAACGATACCAGGTCCATCAACAAAATATGCAGGATCGGAGAATCCGGCTGAGTCAAGGCCGTTTACGGCGACCCAATCGCCGTTCGACGCGGCGTCCTTCATGCCGAACCCGTTGCCATAGAAGAAGCTGCCGCTGCCCGAATCGACCCGGACGCGGGCAAAAAGGTTATACATCCCCGAATCGGGAAATTGAATCTGGTATGTTATCACTCGGCTTGTGTCGCCAGGATTCCCCGCATTTATGGAGTTTGAATCGACTTCAACATACGTGACATTGCTGTCCCGCAGGGTCGGAAAATTGCTGCCGAGAGCTCCGGATTCCGCTTCCACAACTGTCGGTTCCTTGCTTGCGTTCGGATCCACTATCTGCAGGTTGTCGATGTAAATAGCGTTCCCGGTATCGACTGTTCCGTAGAAGTGGACGGGACCCATGATATATGTTGAAGTATCGGTAACAGTAAATTGCATGGAGAATTTCTGCCACCGGGTGCTCAGAGTAGCGGGACGAATTGCTCCATATTCTCCCGCTGCTGCACTCCACGTCGTAAAATTCACAGTGGCGCCGGCTTTCTGGCTTTTTGCCCAAATCGAATAATTGTAAGGTATCCCCGGTTTCACGTGGATGTTGCTTGCAACGATCTGAATATCCCACTGATTGACGCCTAAACCGTGAACGGTGACTTTCAGCGCACGGCTTCCTTGTTCCACCGTATCGTTCACGATCTCGAAAACTGGTTTTGGTTTTACAGTATCCGCCACTTCGATCAACCAGCCGCTGACGTCGGCTCCGGTGACTACACCAACGCTGGAGCTCTCGAAATCTCCGTTGGTAACGATTTGAGCGCTGAGTTTTCCGGATGGTGAGAACACCATCATCACAACAAAAGAAAACAAACCGCTCAGAGCATGTCTTGTCATTCTCTTCATTCTTCCCTCCGTTATTTTTTTTGAAATTGCAGTTGCATCTTGCCGCCAATGAGCAAAGGAGTCAACACAAGGTGACATACAACCCGACATTGCGCCATTCACTCTTTCCATCCGTGGGTCTCGCTGCTTCAACTCTAGAAGCTATCTCAAAAATACTTCACCTCATCCTTCCTAACGGGTCTGCGACCCGCAGGGTCGTTGACGATGCGCTCTCCCGCTCTTCGAGCGGGATCGCTTACTCCCCGAAGGGGTCCTTTGGGGACAGGATGATCCACCCATTTGTTCACCCTGAGCAAGTCCCCCAAAGGTCGCCGAACAAAAGCGACTCTTTGAGGGGACGCGTCGAAGGGTCAATCTGATTTCATTTTTGAGATAGCTTATAGTGTGCCTTATTCAACGATCGCTCCTCTCAAAGTCAAACCGCCGACGCTCACTCTTTCGCTCGGCACATTTATTCCGATGGCCTTTAGCATCCTCCGTCTCTTACAGCCGGAGACAGAACCGATCTCAACACCGCTCCGCGGGGTCCTAATGATGATGAACCTTTCCTGACAGACTTAGTATTTCCCGCCTTAACTTGTTCGCCTCGGTGTCATTCCGATCCATGGTCAAACATTCATCAATCATGGTGAGCGCCGTGTTGAAGTCCTTCCTTTTTGAATAAGCCAAGGAGAGATCATACAGCACGCGGTGGTCCTTGGGGTTCGAATGATACGCTTCAGTTAAATATTTGATCGCATCATCGTAGTCGCCTCTTGACAACTGTATGAATCCGACTCTCTTTGATGTGTAATCGGACAGATCTATTTTATTCTTACGGTAGAAGTATGTCAGAAAAGTATGAAAATCCTTCAGAACGGGATATTGATACAGCAAAACATCGATATGTTTCACATAATGATCGATATCATCTCTTTTCAAATACGTTGCAGCGAGAAGTAAATGCGCATCGGTCCAGGATATTCTGCCTTCTGTCTTTAATACCGCGATAGAGTCCGTCACATTCTTTGGCTGAAGCAGATCGATAAAATCTTTTTCCTGATAGTCCGACATCTTGCGGGTTTGTTCTACGTACGGCCAATTCCTTTTCAATATTGCAACATTATCATTGCCGATGACCGAGTCGAGCTCCGTGAAGACAAAATTCGCCCGTGTAAGGCTGTCCTGTTCGCCGGGAGGGATCTTGGAAGGTTGTGTCTTCGGCAGATCGCCTTCTTTTTCCATGCATTCATAAAAGGCTTTCCCCATAAGCTGATACCCATGCACGTTCGGGTGCAAATGATCGACAAGCAAATTGTCACCGGCTATTCCGTAGGGACTTGCCGAATCAAATATCGAGTCTATCGGAACAACCGCGGTATGAAATTCCTTCCCTATCTCGTCGATCGTCCTGTTCATCTGCTCGGGCGCTCTGAACCTCAGCGCGTCCAGATCCTTTGCCAGGATGAACAGCGAATCCGCAAGCGTACTGCGATTGTTCGCCAGCGCATTCTCCGCCTCTTCGAAAACCTGATCCGCAGTCTGATAGCCGGGCGTACCGACCGAAATAAACGGTTTCTGGCCTCGCACGTTGCTTACCAGCCTTCCCAGTATCACCGGTACGTGTTTCTCTTCAGCAAGGCGCATCATCGAGGTAAGGTTGTCTCTGAACTGTTGAATGCCCTCATTGAACACTTCGGAATTCAAAAGAACATATTTATCTTTCGCCATCGTGGACATCAGCGTCCCTGAAGGCGTTGCGCCCCCTGATGAGAAGAGCGAGGAGAACCAGTCTATCGAATTGCGTACCAGCTGTGTGATCCTCAGGCCGTTCAATGACATCATGACCCTAATGAGCGTCCGGGAAGAGCCAAATGACTGAACCGAACCGACGCCCAGGGCCCCGTAATACTCGTTATGTCCGGTATAGATCAACACGACGTCTGGCTTTTGATCCAGCACGCCCGGTAAAAGATCCAACAACGTGTACGAGCTTATGGCCGTCATTCCCAGGTTGATGACCTCGATGGGCGTGTTGGGATAGACCAGTTCCAGCCTTCTCCGCACGTAGCGGGAAAACGATCCCATCGGGCTGTAGGGAAAACCTTCCGCACTGCTTTCGCCTAAAACAAATACCCTGAAGGCATCCCCTTTTTTTTGTGCGTCAAATTCATCCTCGCTTGTCGTAGGATTGAAATTGACGCTCGTAAAATATTTCCTGCCGATGTTCGGGTTCAGCACCTGTTTACCGTCCCCGACCTCCACCCATTGACCGAAATCATAGCCGTAATGCGCGACCCTCAGACCCATTTCCAGAAGAACGAGAAAAAGTACCGGCAGCAAGAGCGTGACCGCATAAAACCATCGCGGGGTCTTCCTGCCTGCCCCCCCGACAATCTTCCTTACCTCGGACCGTCGGAGACGATATTTTTTGGAAAGCTCGTGCTCCGAAAGATGGTCCTTTTCGGCTAACACCTGTTTCTTTATGTCGTTCGGTATTTTCACGTTACGAACGCCCGGTGATGGCGGATCCGGAAACCAAGAATATAAAAATGAAAAAATACATGGCTAACCCGACGATGAAACTCACGGTAAAGCCCCACATCATCGACAGAACAACGGAGAGCACCGAACCGAGAACCGACATTATCCCGTTCACTCCATACATCCAGGGGATATATCGCACGAGCTCGTTTTGCTTCAGCATTTGTATCGCGGTCGGGAACGGTATACCCAGTACAAAACCGAACGGTGACAGTAAAACAAAACAGGCGGCCGCTCTCACCACCAGCCCAAACGGCAGCAATTCATTGAGGATCATCGGGTGGAGTACCAACAGGAGCAGCCCCGCAACAACGATCAAACCCGAAACATTTTTTAGGCGACGTGCGGCTTCCCCCGAATATATTTTCCCGCCGAAGAAGCTTCCGGCTCCCATGCCAACCAAGAGAGAGGCAAGCAACGTGGATAATGCGATCGTCGGCGAGCCGAGGTAAAGGATGAATTTTTGGAAGAGCGATATTTCCAGAATCATGAACCCGACGCCGATGCCGATGAACACCATGAGAGGGAGGGTAATGTTTCTTTTTTTTTCGTCCTTTCTGTTTCTTTTCAAGTTCGATCTCATCCTCCTGAGGGGGAGTATGACCGACAACAGTGCAACCGCCGACGTCGCCGTCACAAGGTCTACAAAATCACCGGGCACCCCCTTATTCACCTTATAGAAAAAGGGGCTGTCGTCGCGCACGGGGGATATGTCGGAGCTGTTCCTTGCGATGAGTTCCTCGAGAGAAGTGCGGCCGTCTCTGATCTTCTGGAACAGAATATTTTCGACGTTATCGTTAACCGGATTTTTCAGATACGGAAGATATGTCGTCCGGGGATAATCAGCCGGGAAAGACGCTGCGATGTTTGCTATGCCTGTGATCTCATCGGGCGTATACGCAGATTTTCTGACGACAATTGTCGGAGCATAACCGCTCCCCAGAACGATGAAATGGTCGAGTGCAGCGGAATTTGCGACCCCGTTTTCCCTAAGGGCAGTCAACGCCGTAACGATAAGCCGAACGAGTTCCCACCTGTTATGCACGGTGAAGATCAGCTGACCGTCTTGAGTTAAGCGGTCCAAGTAATCCCTGATCGCCTCGACCGTCAAAAGGTAGTTCTCATTGGAAGCAAGCCCGTCAATATTTTGCAGCTGCTTGGTCGACGGAAGCGCCAGAACGATGACGTTGTAGTGCTCGCTGGTGCTTTTGATGAAATGGCGGCCTTCTGCGACCATGATTTTCACGTTCGGGAATTTCGTGTAGATCCCACCGTTAAAGTCGCCATTGTCTTTTACGATATCGACAAAATCAGGGTTAACCTCCACACCGGTAATATGCCGAACCCCTCCAAGAACTCCCGCAAGAATTTCCTTCCCTCCCCCCGGACCTATGACCAGCATATTGTCCCTTTCTTCTTTCGGCAGGAAGAACAGGGGGATCGTCGTTGAATTGTGTACCAGAAGGTCATTCAGGAGAGTATCATGGTGCGCAATGTTCCCGTCAAACTTGTACATCTGGGAGCCTGCCGCGCCGTCGATGAAAAGGTCCTTAACAAAGCCATGATTGGGATACTCCACAAGGTCCGACCTTCCGTTAATACTCCATCTGCTATCGATGATGGTCGGCGTCGAGTTCAGATCGCCGTACGTATAATAGATGTCCTTTTCAGGAAAATGGCCGATCGGAATTTTTCCCAGGAGGTCCCTTTTGCCAAAAAGCGTCAGCACAAGAATGCAGCAGAAAAGAACGGTGTAGAGGATCGCCTGCCTTTTCGTTTCAACGCTCAAATAATGTACGCCTGCAACAAAGAGGATGAGGCCCAACAAGAGGACGGCATTTGCGGCATTGAACAGGGTGAAAATATAGATCGGCACGACAGCCCCCAATGCCGCGCCGGCAAGGTCCGAAGCATAAATTCTGAAACCGGCGCTTGCAAACGTACTGAAGAACTCAGCGTAGATGATTCCGGCAAAAAAGAAGGGGAAGAAAAGGAGGATAAAATAGACGGCAGGGCTGGTAATGGACAGAAAAATTTCCAGGACCACGGAAACAATGACTGACCCCCCTGAAAGAAAAAGAAACAGGCTTAATGTTCTTGGAACCTTCGTTGATCCTTCTTCAGGTTTTATTCTATAGAAGGAATAGACCCCGCCGCATCCCAAACCCAAAACAGCCAACGACAACACGATAAAGGCATAATTTTGGACAAAGATCAGGGAAGAAATTTTAGTGGAGAGTATTTCATAGCAAATGACAACTGCTGAGATGACAAGAATGTTGAAACTGGCGGTTCGCTGAGTGTTCATTTTGCTTTGGAGGCGATAGCCCCGGACAAGACCTTTTCAAAAATTTCCACGTGGTGCTTCTTCCTCAATGCTGCATCGATATTATCCGCAATGGTCCGACGGTAATAGTTTCTGAACTCATCGTTTAGTCTTTTGCCCTTAACGTCGTTGTAGGTCAGCTGTTTTTCCGGTTCAACGTACGCGCACTCAATAACGGCAAACTGCCTCCCTTTTGCAGAATCATAGAATTCAATCGGTCCTGCAGATTCGTGTAACTCCAGGGCAAATGCCGCCTTTGCCAAATAGGGGGGCTCATTGCTCCTGTAAGATTTCAGCGAACCGTCGCGCTCACGAATATAGGTCTTGACCCACCAGGATTCCGAGACTTTTTCAAACGGCGTCCCCTTTTTGATCTCCTCAATGTCCGCAGCCGCCTTCCCACTATCCGAATAAATTCTCGCGTACACGTTCATCCTCTTGAGCTGATAAAATATCGAATCCTTGTGATCGTCATAAAATTTCTGCAGCGCTTCCGGTGTCGCTTCGGGAATGCTTCCGTCAATAACTGTCTGATTGTATAAATAGATAAGCCTGTCTTCCAGGGTGACGCTTTGCACATACGGGTTGAGCAATGTCTTTTCCAGGCCGAGTTTTTTGGCGGCCTGAATGACGCAGTTGTCGTACAACGCTTCTAGAATGAATTCCTTGGCGAGGTCGGGGTTCAGCACAATATTGGGGTTCAATAATATGACCTCTTTCAACAGGCGAAGATATTCCTTTAAATCAACCTTGCCGATATTGGATGACAGGATCTCGAAATTATTGCCGTTTGAAATTGCATTCTGAATGGTGTCCTTATAAGCGCCTCCGTAGAACGTGGGGTTTTCAGACGACCATTTCACGATTTGATCTAACCCGCGTTGATTCCACTTGATCGAGCTTTTGTCGATCAGCCCATGCCGGAAATCGTCGTACGTCTTATTGTAGGACTCATAGTAACCTTTTTGAAGTTGCGAGACTATACCGGCTTTCATTTTCTCAAACGGTTCCAAGGTCACTTTTCTTACCTCCACGACCTTGACGATGTGGAATCCGTCCAGGGCCTCAATAACCCGGGTGACCCCTTTTGGGAGCCTGAAAATGACATTGGCAACCGGGTCTACCATACCTTCCGACCATGTCACTTTCCTTTTAGCGTTCAATTTATAGCCTTTGACTGAAGATCGCTTCATGAGCCCCTTCACGTCATCAGTCTCGTGAAGACCGGGTTCTATTTTTAGAGCGAGCGTTTTTAATGAGTCGATGTGTTCTTTCGTCGGGGGCGCGGGAATCGGCAATATGATGTCGGTGCATATAATTTCCTTTCCCATCTCCTTATAGGCTTCGGCGATCGTTCTATCGTTGACAAACTTATTGACGAAATTCTTATCGAAAAAACTGTTCATGAGTTCATTATTGATACTATGACGGATCGTATCCATCAGTCCTTGATCTTCATTCAACCCTCTGTCAAAAAAATCGAAAATTCGCAATCGATAGGTTATCAGGTCTTTCAGCGCGTTTCTGTAAATGTCGGATGGTGCGCGGAACCTGTTCTGGTACCGCCAATCCGCGATGTACTGCCTGAGTGCCTTGAGTGTTATCACATACGTTGTATCAATGGTGGCCACCACAGTGGTATCGTCGACCGCATTCGGCATCGCTTGTGCGCGGCCCACGCCCACAAAAAAAACAACGACACAAGACAGATATCGAATTGATTTCATTGATTGCTCCATTCGGAACGCGCCCGAAACCTGCGAGAGGAAATGATCGCCAACGTCAAGGAGGAAAAGAACATGTCGTGGGAGAGAACGGCCACGATGAAAGAATTGCGGGCCGTTGATCGTATGGCAGGGTACGCAGGACACGTTACCATGGCATCTGTTCCGAGGGGGAAATGAGTTTATTTGTGGTTCGCGCGATGTGTGTCGACGAAACGCGGAAGATCACATTCAACAAGCGCCTGCAGTGTAATAACAGCGGGTCTCTTCGCCGTCCAGCCGAACATCGTTCTTGGATCCTCTCATAACAACCGGCACGCTTGGCAAATGATCTTGCTCCTTGCCTTGGGTCACTCTATAACAATAATTGTATAAAAAATCCGATCCCTTCTTATTTAAATCAAAGCCCCAGGCAACCTGGGGCTCTGATTGTAACAGGTATCGAGAAACGCAAGAAGTTACTTCATCAAGATCATCTTCTTGGCAACTTCATTATTTCCCGTTCTTAGTTCATACAAGTACACGCCGCTCGCTAAATTGGTAGCGTTAAAATTAACGGTATAGGTGTTTGCCGCCTGATAGCCGTTAACTAACGTAGCAATTTCCTGACCGAGAAGGTTATAGACCTTCAGTGTGACATTTCCGGCCTTCGCGATGGTATAGCGAATATCCGTGCTTGGGTTGAACGGATTCGGGTAATTTTGCTCTAACTGGAACGCCTGCGGAACCTGTTGCGGCGCCTCGTGAACAGCCATAAGATTGCCGATAGTTGCTAATTCGCCCGCTTCCTGAGCTTGCCACGACGCATACTGAGTCGGGAACCAGTTCAGGTCTCCAACCGGGAAACCACCCAATCCGGCGTTCAGCAACGAAGCATCAGTATACGAAAGGTTAATTGGAATCGGCCAATCAGCATAGGTATAATAGTCCGACTCTTTGTTGCCTGGCTGACGGTAGGATGTCAATGTGCCTGTGTATCCCGTATCAACTGCTGCTATTGCATAGTTCTTTAATGTTGTAAGCTGAGTGGTAAAAAGAACGTCCGTGTTCTTAAACGTGGGGAGCGTTCCCGTAATCCACGTGCCGTTATGAAGATTCGGATAGTGTACCTTGTCGGCAAACAGGTTCGCCGTCCTCGTGTTCATGGTGATCATCTGGGAGACCCAAGTTTTTTCGCCATCGACTCCACTACCGCTATTCAACGATGAGGGGATAGCGGCGGCGAGTGATGCATCCCAAAATACCAAGTTCTTATCGGCAACAAAGCTTGCGCCGTTTGCCAAGAACATTGAGTCGGGCTTTAAGTTCACAAGACCCATCGGCAGGCTATCCACATCAACCTCACCTACGTCATTCGCTTCAAGGACGGGGGCGAAGCCCTGTAACTGAACATTGACAAAGACATTGTTCGTCACGGAGTAATTCGCGTGATCGCCCGCGGAATTCATAAAAATAAAGCCGGCGCAATCAATGAAGTCATTGTGATTGAACACAACTCTCGTGACCGGCAAATTGGGTCGCGTTTTCCACAGACTGCCCTGGGTATTCACGGTTGTACAATTTTCAACAAAAATGGTATCCTCTCCCGTGAAGAAGTCTAACACACCGCCGTTGCGACGGCAGGTATAGCCGTCCAAATTAACAAAGTAATCGTTCTTAAAGAACATGCTCTCTTTAGCGGGCGGACCACCGATAACTGTCCAAAGGTTGTGCTCCATGATGCAGTTATCTATCTCAATTCTCTCGCTGGCGCCTGAGAAACCAAAGAAGCCCCATCCTTCGCCGCCGGCAGAATTGCCGATCTCGACGTCGCAGTTCTTCACGAGCAGGTCGCCACCGCTGTTGATGCCTCCTGTGGTGTTTCCGCCCTGGACGATCGCACCTTGAAGAATCGGCGGCGCATCGCCGGTACGAGTCTTTATCAATGAATCCGACTCACCCATGATAACTGTCCTGTGCGTGGCACTTCCCGTGGGATTGTTGATGATCGAATAAATCCCCAGATTGTGCAGCACATACACACGATCTGCCGGGGACATCGAATCTGAAACCATGAGAGAATACAGCGTATTCTGGGCGCCGTAATCGACGTCATCCTTTACCCAAAGAGTGTCGTGCCCTTGTTTCAAGACATAAGTCATGTCCTGAGCAAACGCCGACGTCATAAGAAGAACAACCATAAAGAAAAGTAAAAATGCACTTTTCATTTCAGACCTCCTTGAAGCAGTTGTTAGTGAAAATATTGCGTGAATTAGTTACTGTGTGTTTTGCTTTTGAATTCCTCCACCTCCTTCCTTCATCGTGATTTGGGGTTAGACCTTAGAATGAGTATCTCAGGTTCATCTGGAATTCTGTCGGTCCGTATAAAACCGAGACCAGGTTCTTCGTTACCGGAGCGTCCGGAGTCACCCGGTAGTTCTGATACGTGTCGATTCCATTGTGAAAAATATTTATTCCGTTAAAAGCTAAGCTCAAACCGTCAATAGGCAGCTTCTGTTGAAGCGTAAAATCCGTTCTATAAATATTCCCAGTAAAAGAAGATTCTTCAGGCCTTATACCCACGTTGTTAATGACGTTCCCCGTCATACTGAACGAAACACGACCGGAGAAGCCTTTATAGTCAATACCAAGGGCAACGTTCACGACATCGTTTGCCTGTTGAAGCAATCTTCCGACATAACTCGTGTCGGTTGTTTCATACACGGTTTTCTTTTTATTGGTGCCCGGCACTGTAACCAGGACCGCATTATTTTGAATGATATTATAGGCAGTATTCGACCCTGATTTGGTGTAGTTTACGTCCAACACCAGGGAATTGAGCGGCCGGGGCAGATACCAGAAATTTGTCTGCCAATCAATTTCAATGCCTCTGATAAAGCCCAGGTTCGGGTTATTCAAGGACGTATAAACGATATCTTGGGCCCTTGTCAGATATTGAAATCTGTCCCACAAAAATGCCGAGTCGGGAATGAAGACGTCGCCCGCATATTGAGAGAGATTTCCATAATAGATCTGGGTGCTGTACATTTGATTTTTTATTACTTTATAGAATGCATCGATGGTGAAAAGGCCTATTGTGTTACTGTGGAACGAGCCAACGACATCGGCGTTCTGGGCCGTAGCAGGTTTTAAGTATGGATTTCCCGTTTCATAGTTCATATTCGGGTTGACATCCACTTTAGGAATAATTGCCGTATAATCCGGGCGGGAAATGCCGGTGGTATAAGCCAACCTAAAATCGGACCACTCATTGGTCTTATAGTGGAGCATCACATCGGGGAACAAATTTACGTCCGTCCGGTCAACGTTATACCAGCTGTAGGGTACGTTGTGCAGGAGAACGTTGGGATCACTACCGATAGACCCATTTTCAGTACTGATTGCGTCCCCGTAAACATTATGAATATCAAACGTAAAATTAGCATGGTAGTTCATATTATAGCTCTCGTAACGGACACCGCCAAGGAGCGTCAGTTGCGGACCTAAATTAACAGTGCCCATGACATAGCCCGCTGAAAATTGTTCCGCTCCGTTCCAGTCATCCTTCCATGTGTCATTCTCGTTGATGGGGACGGCCCATCCTTCTTGGTCCAATTTCAACCAGGTATCATATTTATTCGGATCTATGACGTACTTAAAACCGCCGTTCGTAAAATTGTATAAACTCTTGAGATAATATTTCCCTCTCGTAAAATCAGTATTCTGGATCTGGGTAAACCTTAGCTGATTACCGGTGCTGAGGGCTGCTCCTCCGAACATATCGTCTGCAGCTGGAATATGTCCGTACAAATCCGATATGCCATGGGCGAACCCCACATCGATATTATTCTCACGCGTCGTTCTTATGTACTTTGCACCGGCTTTGAGTGTAGCGGTTATGTCATCCGAGAAGTTAACCGGCGCAGTGACATCAAAAGATCCATTGTATAAATGCTGATAAAACTGATTATTAATTGTGGAAACCCATCCTGCAATTGTTGCACTATCAGCGTCCGCCGGGTTGAGATTGTTAAAAATCGACAGGGCTTTATCCAGGGTCATTCCAAGCTCTGAGTTAGAGTACGTTATCCGTTGGCCCTGAGCATTAAAACCAAAGGGGGCAGTGACGCCGGTTTGATTGTTAAAGTCGGTCCATGGATTGAGCTGATGTCCAAAGATCGTGTACTGTTCCGTCGCGGAATGTGACAAGCTCGCTTCCGCTTTGATGTCGCCAAAAGTATTTTCCGCCTGAAGGGCATTGATCCACAGATCTTTTCCAAACAGTTCCCTGTCCTCGGTATAGTTCGCCGTCGTATTATCAAAACTCAGCTGAACCTGATTATGATTTTGATCCTCAACGGTACCGGCATATGTGTTCTGCAAAACTACCTTACCGTGCGGCAGCCGATAATCCAGTATAAGACTCCCTCCGCTGTTCTTAACAAGATCGTCGTCGTATTCAAAGTTGGCACCCGATGGCTGGTAGGTTCCTTGGCCGTAATTTATATTGGCCGTTCCAAGGATGACCGGTGTCATGGCAGCGCTCTGGTTACCTCCATCCGAGCGGTCCATATTCGCCTGAACGAAAACGCCTAGTTGATCGTCGAAGAAACGGTCGCTGACGCTTGCCCAAAACTTGTAATTGTCTGCGACGTGATCCGTCGAATTGTAATCTCCTTGAGAGAGCACATCAAAATGAATGCCTGACGGTGCTTCACGTAATCGCAGATTAACCGTCCCCCCCAGGGTGTTGGCATCCATGTCCGGCGTAAGCGCTTTGACGACTTCGATTCCGGAGAGAAGGTTTGACGAGATAAAACCGAGGTTGGTTGCTCGGTTGTTCATGTCGGTCGAAGGCAGTTCAATGCCGTTGATGAGAATCTGATTCAACTTCGCCTGAACACCGCGGATAACCACTTCATCACCGTTCATCAGAGAGACACCGGGCAAACGGCTCAGTGCCGTAGCGGCGTTGTCGTCCGGCAATTGCTGGATCTTTTCAGATGAAACAACGTTGGTTATCGTATTGGACATGAGCTGCTGGTTGATGGCCGCCTTCTGACCTTGCGCCTGGGCGGTCACGATCACCTCTTGCCCTTCCACAGCCTGAGGAAGAAGCGAAAAATTGTGCTGGACTTTTGCACCAGACGATAATTCAATTGAAACTACTTTTCCTCTGTAGCCGATGTACCGCACCGTAAGCTTATACGATCCCGGGGAAACTCCATGGATGACATAGTTACCGTCGACATCGGTAGCCCCTCCTAAGCTTGTGCCCTCAAGCAAAACGTTCGCCCCGGGCAAAACATCGCCGGTAAGCGAGTCTTTAACGACACCGTAAATTTGACCAGACTCCTGTTGAGCAAACAAGCTCGGACCACCAATCGAAAGGACCAACATGATCGCCAAGAACATTGTCAAAATTTTCATGACTGACTCTCTCTTTTGATTATTGGAATGATGAATCCCATTTGTAGAACCGAAGAAATCAATTAGCCGCATGGATAAATAGAAAGACGAATCGCCGGAGTTATGATCGAAATGTAAATGCGCGGTTGGTCCATGTGAAATCTTGTAGTCAATGAGCTTGACCTGGATACTTAACCGAGTAAGTTGGCTATCAACACGCTCCCTTCAACGGAGTGTATCTGTTAAGAAAATTGACAGCAGAAACTGGATTCAAACATGTCAACTGCACCAAATAACACTCGCTCTGCGGACCTTCTGCGCCCGAACCTTACCTTCTCCCCATGACCAAAATTAGTCTCGTTTGGTGGCAACTCTTGGAATATACACACCTGACAAACGATTAACACTGAGGCTTCACAGATAACCGTCCAGTCCACCAAGTTGAACTAATACAAATTGAAACGTTCAAATTGTAATTGAATCTTTTCAATGATGCAAGTTATTTTTTCACCTTCCTAAAATTTTGTCCCCAGTGACCGTAGAAAGTCCGGAGTCAGGTTATGCCACATAGCTCTCCGGCATCAGATTTTATCAGTTTTGGGAAATGCGCTTGGTGTGAATTATCCCGTAAACCTACAAAAAAAGGCATCTTACGAGAGGTTTCAGATAAATCGACCAGGCTGCGGATTCAAGCGTGGTTTTCTTTCAACAAGATGTGACATCTTTCCGAATTGTTATAATAGTAGAGGGTCGCAGGATTTGTCACTCCTTGAGTAGTATGTTCCCGCGGCAAAGAACCTCGCAGGGTGCGGTCCTTCATTTGAGGCGTTCGGGCCAACGGCTCTCTTGATGACTTGAGTCGGAAGCCCCGCCTTGAGCCTCAAAAATGAAGTTTGGGAGCTATAAAGGAGATTGTCGAACCGCAACACCGGACTCTGCTTGTATCTTAACCTGCTGTTCCCTATTTTTTATCAATAAGTTCACGAGTAAGTTTCTATTGTATGCCTCATTCGACCCAATCCGACATAGCCAAGAGATTGAACGTCTCACGCGTGACTGTTTCCAAGGCATTGAGAAATCACCCCGACATCTCGGCTGAGATGAAGAAAATGGTTCATGAGACTGCAATAGAATTTGGGTATTCCTCCAACCTGCTCGCTCAAAATCTCAGCGCGCGCAAAACGTTTACGTTGGGGATCGTCGTTCCGGATCTCGAAAATAGCTTCTTCGCCTACGCCACCGACAGTATCCTGGATGCCGCAACAGAAAAAAACTACAGCGCATTTGTTACCGTATCGAGAGAAAATCAGCGGAACGAAATTCTCAACCTCCAAAAACTCATCGGGATGAGAGTCGACGGACTGCTGGTATGTGTTACTCAGCAAACAAATGATCCGTCAATTTTTCACAAGATCAAAAACCTGGGGATTCCGTTGGTATTCTTCGATCGTCAAGTTGAGGGATTGAGTTTTCCTTCCGTCACGTTTGACGACAGAAAAGGAGCTGCAAGCGCAGTTGATAGAATCATCAAGAAGGGATACACCAAGATCGCTCATATTGCCGGCTACTCGACGGTGAGCATAGGCAGGGAGCGATGTTCGGGGTATAAAGCTGCTTTGGAGCAGAACGGTATTGAGGTCAAACCTGATTGGATCATTGAAGGGGGATTTGAAATCAAAGACGGGTATGATGCGTTCATGAAACTATATCATACCAGTGGTCTTCCCGAAATAGTGCTAACCGTCAATGACCGTGTTGCCATTGGGGTTTACAGGGCAATTGATGAAGTCGGCTTAAAGATTCCAGATGAGATCGGCGTTCTGGGATTTGGCTTCACCGAGTCGGCGCAATCGTTGTCTCCTCCTTTATCGATCATAAATCAAGATCCCAGGCAGCTTGGGAGCGTTGCGGCCAAACTCCTGATTGATTTGATTAGAGACCCTAACATTGTTTTGTCCAGGGATGTCATCATTAAAGAAGAGCTTTTATTGAGAAGCTCTGTAGCCGAAAAACACCGTTGATGATTTGCCCTGGTTTAGATGCCGTCAGAGAATTTCGGACAGAAAGGGTTTCTTGTTAAGAGGTACTTTGAGCAATTAGTTGTGATGGATGATATTGTTCATGTGTCTCCAATGTTTGCTGATTATGTTGTATCCTGCGAGTGTTGATCTACATCGACCGATAACACCGTTCGACCCTCCCTGAGTATGGCCATTTCACCGCCAAGTTGCGTCAGCCAGAAATTCAAAAGAGTCCAAAATCCGGAGCTGATCTCGTTTTACCAAACTTGCGATTCCGGTAACTATTCTTCCCAATCCCAATAGGCCACGCCCCGAACAGTGCGCCAGTGCCTTGATTTACGGGCATAATTTTTGTGGAATTCCCCGTATTGAATGGTTTTTGTTTCCAGGGAGTTGGCGCGCTTGCCAGTCCTGGATTCAAATCGGAGCAAAGCCGGCGCACGTCTCCAGATTCATTACGATGGGGGGTTTTGCGTTCTAACAGCGAATAGTCGGCTCAGATGGAGTTGAACCAATCCGGGGCACAAGTGCTCCCCCGAAGGGTGTGGTTTTATGGATGCATCGACGCGTAATGAGATAAAGAAGCTTTTTGATGAATACATTGAAATGTATGCGTCGAGAAATGACCTGCTTACAGACAAGTTCAGCTCAGACTTCTCCGGATTCGCGGGCGGCGGTAACGTCCTTGTAAAGAGCAGGGATGAATGGATCGCCGTCACCCGGCATGATTTCTCTCAAGTCAAAGAGCGATTGCACATTGACATAAAGGATATCGCGATCCAATCGCTGACCGAGAATGTCGCTGTTGTTACCAGTTTTTTCACGATCAAGCTGCCGATCAAAGACGATTACTTCTCGAGAGAGACCGTACGGCTTGTCTTGATTTTTCACAGACGAGAAGGGAAATGGGAGATCGCGCACAGCAGTATTTCTGTTCCTTACGGGCTGGTAGGCAAGGGGGAGATTTATCCTCTTAAGGGCTTGGAAGAACGAAACAAATTGCTTGAACGCATCATTTCGGAACGGACGAGAGAACTAGAAAAGGCAAACTCGGCGCTGAAAGATTCGGAGCTTCGTTATCGCCGGCTTTTCGAGGCGGCGAAAGATGGGATATTGATCCTCGATGCCGAAACGGGAATGATCGTGGACGTTAATCCCTCGTTGCTGAACATGCTCGGTTGTTCGCGTGAGCAGGTCTTTGGTAAAAAAGTTTGGAGTCTTGGATTTCTAACGAAGATCATTGCAAGCCCGGATGATTTTCTTGAATTGCAGCAACAGACGTACGTTCGTTACAAGGATAGGCCCCTGGTGACCAGCGATGGCCGGAGAATCGAGGTGGAGTTCGTCAGCAGCGTGTATGAAGTCGACCAACAGCGTGTCATCCAGTGTAATGTGCGCAATATCAGCGAGCGTAAACAGGAAGAGCAAAAAGCCGCACACCTCGCCGCCATCGTCGAATCCTCTGACGAAGTCATTATTAGCACGGACCTTGACGGCATCATAACAAGTTGGAATGCAGGGGCAGAGCGAATCTACGGATACAATCAGAATGAGATCGTCGGCAGACCGATCTCTATTCTTTTTCCCGTCGAGCGTACAGATGAAATTGCGAAGGTGCTCGGAACGATACGATCGGGGGAGCGATTAACCCGCTTTGAGACGGTACGCCGCGGAAAAAGCGGACAACTCATCGAAATGTCGTTGACCGTCTCGCCCATCAAGGATACAGAAGGCAATATCACGGGTGTTTCGACGATCGGAAGCGACATCAGTGATCATAAGCGCGCTGAGAAGGCACTGCGGGAGAGCGAAGAACGGTTCCATCGTTTGTTCGACGTGTCGCCCGATGCGTTTCTCGTCTTCGATCCATTCAGCGATCCCACCGACTGGCCGATCGTGGACTGCAACGAGAGCGCATGCAAGATGAACGGATACACGCGCGAGGAATTGATCGGCAGGTCCATCTATCTGCTTGATCCTATTCAGGAAACTCCCGAAGGGCGTGCTGCATACCTGAGCGCTATCCGACAGGGAGAAATATTGCGTTTTGAATCAACTCATCGCCATCGCGACGGACATATTTTCCCGATTGAGGTCTCCAATTCGATCATGACCTTTCACGGGCGCCAATTGGTATTGGGCATTGACCGTGACATTACTGAACGGAAACGGGCAGAAGATGCACTGCGTGAAAGCGAACAACGGTTCCACCGACTGTTCTCCGCCTCGCCCGATGCATTGATGCTGCTCGATCCCTCGTATGCTTCCGATAACTGGCTTATTGTGGACTGCAACGAACGCGCGTGCCAAATGAACGGATACGCGCGCGAGGAATTGGTTGGCAAGCCTATCGCATTTCTCCGCGCCCCTGATGCGGAAGCGGAAGACTGTGCTGCCTATCTCGAGCGCATCCGACGTGAAGGCGTCGTGCATTTCGAAACGTCTCACCGGCATCGCGACGGACATGCCTTTCCGATCGAGACGTCGACGTCAATGATCACGTTTGGGGGGCATGAGTTGATTTTAGGTGTTGATCATGACATCACCGAAAAGCGGCGAGTCGAGAAAGCGCTCCGCGAAACCCAACTCCGCTATCGTGCCGCGGTTGAACAAAGTAACGACGGTATAGCGATTGCGGACCTTGAGGGGCAGTACATCATGGTCAACCAGGCATTCTGCAGAATGACAGGATACACCGAGGAAGAATTGCTCCGGATGCATGTGAGCGACCTGGTTCCGAAGAGAACTGCCATCACGTTATTCAATCAGGTCGTGAACAAAGAGGATCTCAACTACCGGGAAACGGAATTATTGCGCAAGGACGGAACGACATTTGTTGCCCTTATCACTGGTTCCTCGATAGAAGTGGGAAACACGCGCTACGTGCAAGGGATTGTCCGGGATATCACCGACCGCAAACAGGCTGAGCAGGCGATCACCGATGCGTTAGAATACAGCAAGACGATTTTCGAAGCCTCACCCATCGGCATCATCACTTTTAAGGAGAGCGGCGAAGTGATCTCTGCGAATAACGCGGCGGCGACGATCCTGGGCGGAACGATCGAACAATTGCTGACACAGAATTTCAGGACACTCGAGTCAATGAATCAATCCGGGCTCCGTGCAGCCGCGTTAGCCGCTCTTTCATTGGGACATGAACAGAATGTTGAAGTCCATCACATCAGCACATTTGGCAAAGACCTTTGGCTGTCGGCGCGCTTCGTACCATTCTCGCATCAAGCCCAGATCCAGCTCTTGCTTCTCATCTCTGATATCACCGAGCGGAAGCAGGTCGAAGAAGCTTTGCGTCACGCTCAGAAACTGGAAAGCATCGGAACGTTGGCGGGGGGCATCGCCCATGACTTCAATAATCTCCTGAATGCGATGCTGGGTCAGTCAACGCTCGCAATGGGCAAGTTACCAAGCGCAAGTCCGGCCAAGTATCACCTTGAAAAATCGATCCAGGCGGCAGACAGGGCGGCCGATCTGACGAGGCAGCTCCTTGCCTACTCCGGTAGAGGCAAGTTTGTCACAGAGACGATCGACCTTAACCGGATCGTGGAGGAAAATGCGCAGCTTTTGAGAGTCTCCGTCCCCAAGACCGTGCAACTGAGGTCTGAACTTGACTCGGCTAACCCAAAAATTCATGGAGATGGCGGTCAAATTCAACAAGTGATCATGAACCTCATCATCAATGCCAGCGAAGCAATGGGTTCTAACCCCGGCTGCATCACTGTGCGCACGGACCATAAGGAATTGAGCGAGAATGATACAAGCTACTCCAGGTATACCAACGAACCCCTGCCCGGCGGCAAGTACGCCCTGCTGCGAGTAGAAGATAGCGGCGGGGGCATGTCTTCAGAGACGATGGCACGCATCTTCGACCCGTTTTTCAGCACAAAGTTCACAGGACGAGGGCTGGGCCTGGCAGCTGTTCTCGGCATCATCCGGGGACACAAAGGGGGCGTCCGTATCGAAAGCGAAGTGGGAAAAGGGACGACGTTCGAGATACTATTCCCCCTTCTCGACGATGCAGCAGCTCCCGAGAAAGAGGAGATGAAAGAGAGAGAGAGGTTCAGTGGATCGGGAAAGAAGGTTCTTCTGATCGATGATGAGCAACCGGTGGTAGAATTGTTGGCAGATGTCTTCACCGACGCAAAATTTGACGTGCTCCAAACAATGAACCCTGTCGAAGGCATTGAACTGTATCGTGTGCATCGGCAGGAGATCTCGATCGTGATTCTTGACTACTCAATGCCCGATATGGACGGCAAGGCCGCATTCGAAGAGTTGGCGAAGATCAACCAAGACGTCAAGGTTCTGCTTTGTTCGGGCTATACGGAGGAGGAGATGCAATCCGGGTTTGGAAAGGTCCGTCCGGCCGGATTTATCAAGAAACCATACAGACCGTCAACCCTGTTGGCTCAGGTTGCGAAAATTCTTTCCGAATAGCAGATCATCATTCCATTCACCGTCCATACCGGTGCTGCCCGAAGGCGCGGATGTGCATGCTTATGAAAATACTCTCTCCCCAAACAGGTCTTCACCATGCCATACTTGCTCGACCATGATCTTCTTCGCCAGCTCCGAGAACGGACCTTCCAAGAAGTGTGAAGTCGAAATTAACATTGTTATTTCATATAGAGCATCTTTCTTGTAATTTTCTGATTTTCGGTCTTGAGTTCATAAAAATAGGCTCCCGATCCGAGTTTGTACGCTTCTGGGTTGAATTCTACCTCATGTTTTCCTGCAAACATTTCTTTTTCGATGAGAGTAGCAACTGTCTTACCTAGCAGATCATATACTTTGAGGGCGACAAAACCGTTCCTCGCCAACTGAAAACTGATCACAGTAGAAGGGTTGAACGGATTAGGAAAATTTTGATTGAGTTCAAAAGAGGTCGGTGTTCCAACCACCTTCCCATTTACCGCGGTCTTCACTGTTCGATCCCCAAGAAACATAAGAACATAACCCATATTTTGAGGACCGTATGCGTTGGCAGTAACAACAAAATCATTTACTCCGTCTCCGTTCTGGTCTCCGCAGCCAATGGCTTTATTGGGAAATTGAGCATAAGCTTCAAGCAATCCTCGCAAACCATATGGGTTGTTGTTGCTTAAATGCGGCCCCCCCAGATTCAACGTAAAAGCGTTGTATCCTGCAGGAGTGAGGATGAAATCATCATATCCGTCATTGTTGATGTCGCCTATGTCGGTACACAAAGCTCCTACAATAACGTCTGATCTTGTGGTATCCGGATCTCTCAAGTAAAATGAAGGAATGGTATCAATCCCGGCAGCAGAGCCGAAATGGACATGATCCGTCGAATCTTCTGCAATGTGAGATACAGTAAGATCCGGAATGCCGTCGCCGTTGATATCCGCAAGAGAGAATACCCGATTAACCCAGCCGTAGGAGTAGTTTTCGTCCCTCATCCTCGATTCGTACCTGAAGGACTGGCCGTTCTCAACAAATGCAAAATTTTTCCCACCGAGATAGATATCCAGCACATCAAGACTGTCGTATTGTCCCTGTGCGAATGGTGCATTCTTAAATATTTCATAACTCACTAAAAGATCACTATAACCATCGTTGTTAATATCGCCAATCTGAAAATAGTCTCCATAAAAAGAGATCGGTGGTTCATTCGTACCATATGATCTTCCCCGAATTACATACGTGGCTGTGTCGGGGGGAATGCTATTTCCCATGTAGACATAAACAACACCAACACCGTCCGGGAGAGCATCGTGTGATTGAATCACTATATCAGCTTTCCCATCCCCGTTAAAATCACCCCATCCGACGCCAGATTTGAGACTACCCAGCGAAAACTCATCTCGTGTTGGATATTTGGTTGGCAACGGAATTGAATAACTCGGGACAGTGTCAATCGCAAGCGTAGTCGAATTACTTCCGTAATAAAATAATATTTCTCCGTCATAATCGGATCTGCCAGGAGTACTGTCATAATTCGTCAGGTGCATCGTGATCAGATCCATGTAGCCATCGCCGTTATAGTCACATATTGCAAGCAGCCTTCCTTTGTAAATCAGGTTAGGAATAGAGTCAAGTATTCCTTTGCCTCCAAAATATACATAGGTGTCATTCCAATTCCCCACGAATATATCCTTGTTGCCGTCCTTGTTGATGTCGAATGCCTCTACGTTGAAGGCCATTCCATACCCGCTCACACTCCAATACTCTCGCATAATGATGCTGGGATATTGGGATAGCGCCGTTGTAGAAACAAAAAAGGAAATAATAAGGAATTTCTTCATCGTTTGCTTCTCCTCAATCCTATTCCTTTCCTCAAATCTATCACGAAATCTGCACTAAAATTGCCGGGGGACAAAAAAAATAGTCAGTCAGACTCTACCATAATAATCAGAAAAGCCAAAGAGTGAATAAAAGATGGGTTTCGGAAAAAGCGGGATCGATTTAGCTGCAAAGGAAATCTACAAACCGATCGGATTATTATAGGAGACATAAACAACTGTAGCATCCCACCCAACCCCCACACAAACGTAATGAGCAATGATTTAAATGTCAATCTGTGTTCGTATTGAATTCCTGCGTGGAGCAACTATTCATGATTGAACGGATAAACAATTGCCCCAAACAAATAAAGAATTAAAGTTGGATTCTGCGTGGCTGAAGGTTTTTTCTGAGCCGATCGCAGGACAGTAGCCGAGACACCGTTTCTAAAGGTTAGTCCATTGCAGAAAATTTCCCAACGATCAATGTGCGAAACAGAAGGCGACACCACGATTCTGGTTCATGGTTGAATTCATCTATCAATTTTGTTACATTAATATGAGATGAGCTAGTGTGGCTGTATACAGTCCTATAAATCGTGTAACAATTCTTTAGCATAAAAGGGTCAAAATTGAGTAATTCTGTGATTCCAGAAAACACAAAAGTGCCTAAAACAATCTAATTCCGCAGCGCCAGTAGCTCAATCCCCGCATAGAACGCGGGATTTCGCTGCCGGCAGTTTCTGATATTGTAATAGCGCCAGTAGCTCAACTGGATAGAGCATCAGCCTACGAAGACTATTCCCCTGTTGAATTCACCCAACAAAATCAAGCCTTTTCTTTCACTTCATTTTAGTCTTTAACCAATCTTTAACAAGGGTGGTTGGATTGTTTGGGAAGTCGAGAAGGGGTTTTTGAGAGCGGGCAATTCATAGGAGGGGGAAAAACGGATTCGAAGATTCAACATTCTTGAAGGGGAACATTTCGATAGTAATTATCTCTCAATGTTCCAAACCCCGTTACCATTCAGATAGGAGTAAGCAACAACGCTCTGGCGGATACTCCGTATTTTTAAGGTGCCCAACGAATCCCCTTCTCTTAAAAAATAAATCGATCCGTCATTACTCTCCAACATTGCAGTTCTCTTTTTGTCGTTAAGAACAATTCCGGTAAGCTTGAACGGAGGCGGCGTCCAAGGTGGTGATTGAGGTGCCGGGGTAATTTTTTTAGAAATTATCTTTTTCTGAACGGGAACAATAAGGTCAAACGGATCCCTTACGTTCGCTCTATATTCGTACCTGATCGGTGTGTTCCTCGTTGCAACTTGGTCATTGACAGCTTTTACGTTATCACCGGGCTCAGCCGAGGGACCGGCGATAAAAAGTTGATAAACGACCGTCCCCCAAATTCCAAGGAGCAGAAGTATCAAAAAGACCGTGATTGCTTTATTATTAGTTTTCATGACCGGCCGCTGAAAACATGTACGCTTTTCCCTCCGCCGATACCCGGAGTTTTGTAAGCCTCCCTGGGTCGGGGGCCATATCCAATTGAACAATACTTACCGGGACAGTTCCCGTTTCAATAGCATTGATAAACTTTCCCAGTTGATGATAAGTAGCGTCAAAATCAACCTTGAATGCGAATTCCTTCATTTGTCCATTAGCCACAGCTTCTTTGGGGATGATTGATTCGAAGAGAATGCCATTTTCTTTTGCATTTGAGTTAAGATATTCGAAAACACCTGAGTGATTTTGGGTGTACGTACTCATACCTTTGCTCAGTATACTTGTCAGTGCTTTATCTTCTGCCATTAAAGAGGTCTTCTTTGCTCGAAGCTGATCCGGCGTGAGAAGTTCTCCCCTTTTCCCCTGTAATGCAGAATATAATTGAGCGGTTTCTTTCCAGCGGTCAAGAGTTTCAGTGGCAAGAATATAGGCAAATGAAAGGACGGCAAGCCCCGTGAGCATAGCATATTTTTCTTTAGACATTCTCATATCATTCGTTCACGACGGCCTTTATTTCAAAAGAAACCTCTGGCGAAGAAACTTTTCTTACTGGAGCCTGTCCCTCTCGAGGTGAACCAGATCGAATTAGAATGACATTTGAGCATAAGTGATTTCTTTCGAGCAATTTGAGGTATTCTGCAATTTGAGTGCTTTCCTTGGAATACCCGGTTATTGATATTTTGTATTTGAGATTCTCTTCTTTTGACAATTGAACTTTGCCGAGCCAAATTCCGGAGGGTGTTATAGCGGCAATTTCGTGCAGTGCTCGTGCGACATTGGACCTCCTCGAAAGTGCTCTCGTATCTTCCGTTTCCATCCTTAAGCCGTTTACTCTTTGCTCAAGAGCAGCGACTTCCGTATATGATGGTCCCATGGCAAGGATTTCATACTCCAGGTTTTGTATCTTGCTTTGGAGATATGCCGATACGAGGCTTTGTGTTAATAACAGAGCGATTGTAATTGTTCCGCAAGCTAAGACTACTCTTTTGAAGAGCGAGGCGTAGATCTTTTCCTCTGTGTGGGCCTGTTCCGTTTTGTCAAGAAAATTCACGGGGCTTAACTCTGGCAGGAAACCCCTCATCGCAAGTCCAGCCGCCAGTGTGTATTCAGAGTGAAGCCCAAAAGGCCGAAGCATTTCGTCTTTACTGCTCTTACTCCCCCCTGATGATTCGCCCGCCAGCATTACCCCGCCATCTCCGACAATCGACGAAATCTCTTCGTGCAAAAGCACATCTGATAGTTCCCCCGGCTCAAAAACAATCGTTTGCCGTGAAAGGATCCTCCCGTTTTCGAAAGTCGTTAAGAATGCCTTGTCCTTCCGGCAGTATACAAACGACATTTTCTCGGACGTGGGAACATAATTGGTTCCCATCAGGACATTCTGCGCATCTCGCACGCCGGCCCCCAGAGCAATTAATTCAAGTCCTGCATTTTTAAAAAACAGTTTGCATTCATTAAGGTCGAAATTCCTTATGAATGTAATCTCAATTGAGATCGAGGAATCATCCTTTGAAAGGACTTCGTAGCAGAATGAAAGATCCCGGGGGGAGATTGGTACTTTCAATAGTCGCTCGCAGTGATCTCGTATCCACTCATCAATATTAGGCACGCTCGATGGTAAAGTCGTTATGAGCGATCTCATGCCAAGCGATTGAATGCTCGAGACGGCAAGTTTGGATTTTACCTTATTTGCAAGTAATCCTTTGGAGAGATTTTCAGCCTTTGTTACGAAATTATCTGTCGGATTAAATTCAATAGAAAAACAATTCACCACTTTATAATACGAATGGAATCTGTTGAACACCCCTCCAATCGACGACAGTTCAACAATTCGAACGATGGCCCCGTTCAAATCGATTCCTAAGATCGAGTGAAATCCTGCAATTCTTTTAATGTTGATATTCTTAAACACTCGATTGATTAACTTCATTTATTGGTGCTTTTAAAAAAAATTGCGCTTGGAGTAGAACCTTATTCTATCTTTGAGGCAATAAGCTCACGATTAGCTCCACCAGGTTGGGTAGGTGGGGTCGATACGATCAATTTGCTTTATGACCAATGTTGTATGCAAGTGTAGCTAAATAGCTTACCATCAACATAACTACTATCAAAAAATAAATAGATGTTTTGTATTTTTTCTTTAAAAAGAATAGAACACATAAAACAGCAAATGATATTAGAGCAAGGAGAGAGCTTCCGTATACGAGAATGATAGCACCTTTTTCGCCCAACAAAGGCAATTTAGATAACTCAGTTATTATCAATAGAATAATGTCTGTAACCCATTTGACAATTACGCGTAGCAAGGCTTTTAATAATTGCATTATCAATTGCTCCCATTTGTCCCTTGTTGTTTTTCCTGTTCTTTTTTCTTTTCTCCTTCTTTCTTCTTTTGCGCCTCTTGTTTTTTCTGTTCTTCTACCTGTTTCTTAGCATCTAAGAAATCTTTAAAAACACTTGAAGGAAGCACCGAATTTGTTTGCACGGTTACAATACCAGAAGTATTAATTAATTGAACTGCAGTCTGTCCGCAATTATTATCAAGCAAATTGTATTCCTCATTATCATTTTTCCTTTCCCCGATATTCTTGGATACAGTTTTATCGGTCTGCTGGTCTGTTCCGATGGTTGCTTCTTGAAGTCGGTCTTTGTTGTCTTTTAGGTAAGCATTAATGTCGGCGGTCTGGTGCCCTTCTACATTAGTTAAAGTCAAAGCGGCGCCTGAACTTTTCGGACCAAAGCTCCACGTTGCCATGACTTTTCCTGTCGCATGATCAACTACCTGTAAAATTATGTGCCCCGCGTCTACATTTGGTTCTCTGTAAATCATCTTTATATCTTTGCCGTCAGGATCGGTTGCATTTAGGGGATTATTCGCAACATAACAATATGGGGAAAGTGCATGATATTTTTCCTTATTTGGATCGATTTGAAGAAATCTTCCGACTCTCGCGTCATAATATCTGCCAGCAAAAGCAAATTGAGTAAGAATGATTGACAAAAGAAATAGATTAGAGAAATTACGCATTCTATTTAGTCTCTTTTTTCTTTATATATCTTGAGAGGATCTGTTAAATCGCCTATATTGGAAATCCAATTGGAGTGAGATTGAGCATCTAGTTAGTTTCACTAAATGTTTTCGGCTAAGATGGACTTTCACTTTACATACAAGTCCTTCTTGTATTTGCCTTTAACATCAACTGTCAACAAATCATCCTTTAAGAACATGTGCTCATACTCCCCTTCATCCATGTCTATTAATTTGACCCGAGAATCTGATATGAAATATGCCCACAATTCTGAGTAAGAAAAAAGTCTATCGTAGACGGGTGAATCGGAGCGCACCTCTACGCTATCAATATTAGGCACGAAGGCATCAAACACCATGATCACCCTCTTCTTGTCACTAATTTTATAAGTCAGCTGACCACGCCTGCCTTTCTTTATACGTTCAGATAGGTTTATTAACGAATCTTTTTTTAGAACATATATATCGTATTCTGATTTCCAGTGAACCGTCGTGATGTCGAACAGGGGGATGATCGTACAGCTAGAATCAAGCACCTTTTTGTTTTCAGCAACCCAGCTAGAATCAGGATATTCAATCAGATGAAAACCAACTTGTTTGTGATGAGGGAGTGCCGAGAACCAATCCTTTGTTTGTGAGTTTACTGGCCGCGATAGCAGGACAGTAAAGAGTACAATTAATATTCGGACGTGATCTATGGGCGTTGGCATTTTATTCACCAATTTTAATATGAAGGAGGTACCATTTCATTAGTTTGCTTATATTCGGGTGATTTTGGTATGCGCTCTTGTTCCTCTTGCACAGTTCTTACAACAAGGTTTGTCGGAACCTCCTTAGAATCTTTCTGTTCCATATCCTTTGCTTTTGAATAGAAGGCCGCCATATCGTCATTGCTAAGCCTGATGCATCCGAAAGTTGATTTAAGCGAACCATCTTCGTTCTTGCCTCCTCCATGGACTCTAAAGAGTGATCGACCAAGTTCTTCGGCCTTTTTTGCTTCTCCTTCCTGCGGGTCGATCATCAACCTGGGATTGGGCCCAAAACTCAATTGATCCTTTTCACTTTGGTCATCTCCGGGCACTATCCAACCCCCAATTGAATACGTGCCGTGAGGTGTATCGCCATTCGTTGATAATCTATCTCTGCTGGTGCCATTCGCTTTCGCGTCATAGCTTGCCACAAAATTCCCATTCCTGTCGTACAACTCTAACGTGGCATTTCTATTGTCTTGTACTACCACATTAACACTCCATCTTCCGTCAGGATCAACATACTTAAGCGGGTTGTCGAGCGTATAATTAAATGGTGACCATTCGGGATATTTTTGCACTTTGGGATCAACTTGAAGAAATCTTCCGACTCTCGCGTCATAATATCTGCCGGCAAGAACAAGCTGCGAGAAAGCGGCGACAAGAAAAAATATTGTGGAACATTTATGCATTTTATCTCCCTCATTTCTTTTGGAATTTCTTGAGCAATACGGATTGAGGTTGGAAAGACAATAACGAAGAACCTCTAACCATACCTTTTATCGACGCATTACTCTGCGACGTTATTCTAACTATTCTGATGACTAATCATAGTGCATTATATTAGCCACAGTTGTTTTGCGTATTTGCTCCACCAGTTTTATGAAGGGCTTATTTTATGAACCTGTTTATAGTTATCCGTAGTCCCATTCGCATCACAAAAGACAACGATCTCACTTCTTCTTATCTCAAGTTGAAAAATACTCTTACTCGACAAGTTTGTATGAGGTAAGTATCCAACCTTTTGCACTGTAGTTTCCATAGGCTCGCTTCACGATTCCAACACCGACTGCAAACCAATCCCAGTAGTCAGTATCGCTCTCCGTAAGATTGTCGATATGAAATCTTAAACAATGGCAATATACGCCGCGACTGGTTATAACTGTATCTGTTCGGGATTCTATAGTAATTTTATAAGGATCAATCACTCCCCCCAAAAAATCAGAATTTGCCATCGCCTTCCATGATTCATCAACAGAATCAGTAGATTTATACCAAATATATACACCCGAAAACCTTGTGGTATCTGCAAGACGCAGGACATTGCCCAAAGAATCAATAGTATAGTATTTTCTGCGAACAACAGGTGGTGGCACATCGGTAAATGAGGTTTCCTGGACTACGTAAAATCGATAGCCGTAAATGTCTGAGGTATCGACAACTTGAATTCGCAATCGATGTGGATCATTATTAAAATTCCACTCGTCGCCCACACGCAAAGGAAAGAAATTAGCTTTACTTCGATCTTGTGCGCCCGCGTTACTCATCAAAATGATAAGGATTGCAATACTTCTCGTTAGATATTTCATTTTGATTGGTCCTCCTCCTTCTGCACTTTTTCGGCTTGCTTAGTGTACTTGTCGGCGGGGGAGCCAGGCTTTATCGGTGAGGCTCCGTCAGTTCCATAATCTTTGTGTTCAGCATTCTCGTCGTTTGGCACTCCGTCTATCTCTCCTTTATCCAAATGACCTTCGATATGTGCTTTGCCTTCGTGATAGATATTCTCCGAATTTTTTACATTGCTATATTTGTTAAGGGTCTTAAGGTCAAGTGTAATAACAATGACCGATTTTCCTTTATTGTCTACGGCATATGCCGGAATGTCTAACTTCGTGTAGTCAATTGCCGTCTGATCAACTAGTCGAGATCCAAATATCCACCTTGTTCCTCCTGCTACACTCTCCCCCGCGGTTTTCTCTATATTGCCAACCTGATATACCACAAGAATGGTGTGATCATTTTGGAAACGGTGCATTTGCTGAAAACCAAGTTGAGTTTTGAGATATAGGTTCAAGGCATTGTTGAAACTCTTACTGTCTCTCGCACTTTCGTGGAACATAACGTCTTTTCCGTCAGCATCAATGTACTTGAGTGGATTATCGAGCGTGTAGGTATACGGCGAGCATGCAGGATATTTCTGAGCCTTAGGATCAACCTGAAGAAATCTTCCGACTCTCGCGTCATAATATCTGCCAGCAAAAGCAAGCTGAGAAAATAAGGTAACCGAGATAACCAAGATCAAAACATTTTTACATTTGAACATGTCACTTAGCCCCTTTCTCTTGAAATTCTTTGAGCTCGTTCGACTGATTTTGGAAGAACAAAAGAGGATATCCTCTAACAATTCCCAAATTGTCCGCAATTCCTTTATACTTTTGATAGGCTGCGATTTCTTCCTTTATGTCTGGTTCATATTGTTGCTCTACTTGTGAAAAAACCATATTCAGATTTGGATCACTCTGCATCTGGCTGCGGAATAGACCTCCTTGAGATTTAGGGGACTCGAAACGCTGAGCTGTTTTTGTTATATCCACCTCAAGAGGGATCAATATAGGCGACACATCAGATTTTGAAAAATCTGCCCGCCTCTGACCCTTTGGAGATACAGGATCAGTGCCCCTATTTCTTGATGCGTTATAGATCGTAATCTCCGATTGCTCCTCATCATGCATCTTCTTTTCAAGGGACAATGCCTCTCGTAAATGAATCATAGCGTAGTTCATGTAGGCCGAAGAAAATGTTGAATCGTATTTCATTGCAAGTTCCAAGTAGTGTTTCGCTTTATTGAAATTCTTCCGCGTTATCCATTCATCGGAGTTCACAAGAAGTAGTGTTGCAATGTACTCTTTCTTCGAGAGCGTCCGAAGGTAAACACCATTCGCGATGGCCTTGTCAGGAACAAGAAAGTTCCTTTGATATTCGGAATCGGGAACAAAGCTCCCGCCGTTGGTTGCTTCAATGTTTTCTTGAAAATTCGTTATCGGCTCCTCCGGAATATAGCGAATGAAGAAATGATACGGTAGACGTGAAGCATAGAGAGGAAAACCCAATCGTTCGGCCAAAATCAGGTACATCATTGGCATCGTAATGCATGAACCCTTCCTGGTAGATAGGTAACCATTAATAAACTTGTTGGATAACATCTTAACATTGAGATCATTTTCATCATAGCCGAACGTTATTTTGTCGTTCCAAGAACCTTTACGGTAGAGAAACGTATTTAGTGCTCGTACCCTTTGATCTGGGTCAGTAATATCACCAAAATAATGTTTGAAACGATCTGCGAGATAATCGAAGGAAAAAAGAAAAGACTCTATCTTCAATTCTGGATAGAAATCTCGTGCCAGCACAAGATCCGCAAGACCAATATCAATCTCCTCTTCGGGCGAATTAAGAATTCCCTCAATAGTCATGCTTGTATCCGTTTGCTCTTTTGCAAATAGCGAAAAACTGAAAAGGATGAGAATGATTAGGTTTTCTCTGAAAATTCTTGTTCCTTTTATAATTATACTGTCAGTAATAAGCCTGAGTGCTAAGCCGGTCATTTTTCAGCAGTGATTCGAGAATGTGAATAAGAACTGGTATCTTTCATTTGCTTTCTTCGGGCAGGTAGACACTCTGAAATGCTTCGCCATATGAAATATGCGGGGTGATATAGATAATCAGCTCTGATTTTTCTTTGCTCTTTGTCGTAGAAGAAAAAAGACCTCCCAATAGTGGAATCGAACCGAGGATTGGAACTTGCGTCCGGTTATCGGACTCTGTCTCCTGTATCATTCCTCCCAGAACAATGGTCTCACCCTCTTTAACTTCAACAGTAGAACTCATTGAGCGTTGATTGATCGTGGGGGGAACGTTCGGACTCAATTGTCCAACCGGCGTTTTGAAATCCGGTTTTATATCGACAACAATGAGTCCGTTGGCTCCCACGTATGGAGTAAGTTCTAGCTTCACGTTTGCTTCAATCGTTTGAAAAGACTGGCTTTGCTGAAGAACAACCGAGTTGCTCTGGGAAGCGTACGGCGTCGTGGTATTAAGCAGGAAGTATTGCGTTGTTCCAATACTCAAAGTTGCCGGATAGCCGTTGATCGTTGCAAGCAGCGGGCGGGAGCGCACGTTGGCAAGTCCTTTCTGCTCCATCGCCTTCAAGTTTAAATAAAAATCGCCAGGGAGTTTGCCCAAGCTCGCAATTCCAATATCCTTCCCCAGCAGGCTTATTGTTCCCGCTCCTTGAAGGGCAGCATTAATAGTACTGCCGCTCATCTGAATGTCGAGCCCCGGGATGAGCGATGCACTCGGGGTGGTGGTATCGGCCGCTGTCTTGTAGCCGGCTCCAACTCCGATCTGGCTTCCGTTTGTCAGATCGTAGTCAACCACGAGAGCTTCAATAAGCACCTGGGCTACCGGTTTATCGATCACTTGAATATATTCTTCGAGCTGGCTTACAACATCGCCCGCTCCAACGATAATGAGGCCATTCTGTTCTTTCATCGGCTTTAGCGTCGCCTGAGCGGATATCGATTGCGGGATAAGGTCGACTATTTTCTCCGCGCGCAAGTACTTTAATTTTACAAGCCTTGTTGTTAAAAGAGCCTTATTCGCTTTCTCTCCTACAAAATAGATTCCGTCGTTTTCCCTGTAGGTAAAATTAGTGTTCCGAAGGAGCATGTCGAGAGCGGTCGTAAGCGAAACGTTAGTCGCCCGCGCAGTAACATTACCTGTGATCGCATTATATTGAACGAGATCTGTGTTCAGCTGTCGGATAATATCTCCCAAGACACGGTCGAGCGGAGCGTTCGTAACATCTATCGTGACAAGTGAGTCTTTTACACTGATCCAGTACGGCCCGTTCTTTTGATTCTGCGAGGATGTTTGTTGCCCGACAAAATAATCAAGGCGGCTCACGGTATAGATATTGTTTTTCTCCTGAACAGCGAAGCCATTGTTATTCATGAGTTGAGTAAAACCAATGTCAAAATCGACATCCGTTAACTTACCCGTCAGGGTTCCACTCGTCCCGTTTAAGATTAATATATTCTTTTTCGCCTTCTTCTGAATATCCAAGACAACCTCTTCAAGGTCATCATTCTTCAGTTCGACAGAAAGACCGGTATTGTCATAATAGATAAACGGGACTTTTGGGGGCGGCGGGATGACTTTGGCTTGAGGAGGCGGGGTAATCTTGAAAATACCTCCTTCTAATTCCAGCACGAGGTTATTCTGGGAGCACAAAAATCTTATAGCATCATATACACGCACTTGGTTAAGAGAAATCGTCGTGCGCTTGTTGATACTATTATCAACAAAGATGTTGAGTCCGTGCTGATACGATAAAGCCCTGAAAATATCCCTTATATCGGTGTCCTTAAAACTCAGGCTTGTCGTATCGTTTGCGGCCTGTGGAATGGCCTGCTCTTTTGAAGGTATGGTGTCCCTGTAGGAAATGTTTTGAGGATTATTCTGTACTCCAGAAAATGCGGAGTCGCGTTTGGGACCTGCAAGAGCACTATCTGCACGCTCGGATTTAGTCTGAATCACATTTTGAGAAGACAAACCGTTCGAGATTGGTCTCGACTGCCCCTTTGAAGATATGCTGTCTTTGGGAATGTTCTGAGGAGCGTTCTGTTCTGCGTGGAACGTAGAATCACGTGGCAAAGTGATGCGGGTGCTATCAATAGAATCAGAATAAGCCTGACTCACCGTGCGAGAATGCAGTGCGCCGACAACAAGAAAAATTCCTATAATAGTAACCAATAATGTCTTTTTCATTCAACGCTCTACCTTTCAGCCAACAGTCTCTCTGATCACTTCTTCAAGTGTGGTCTCGCCGTGTTCAGCTTTTGTTATCGCGGCCTGCCGCAGAGATTTAAACCCGCAGGCCTCTGCTTTGGCCCGCAATTCGGAGGTTTCCTTCCCTACCGAACTGACTAAGCCATTTTGAATCGGGAGCACTTCGTATACCGCAGTTCGACCTTTATACCCCACTTGGCTACACGCCGGGCAGCCAACATTCCTAAAAAATGAGGCCCGTGAGTTTTGCAAATCAAGTTCTAGTCTTTCTTCAGCACTCGGTATCCATTCCGTTTTGCATTTATCGCACAGCTTTCTAAGCAATCTTTGCGCTAAGATCATCTTCACCGACGAAGCAACCAGGAATGGCTCCACTCCCATGTCGATCAAGCGCGTTATCGCAGACGGTGCATCATTCGTATGTAGCGTGGAGAAAACAAGATGCCCTGTCAGAGCCGCCCGGATCGCAATTTCTGCAGTTTCAGCATCCCTAATTTCTCCAACCATGATGACATTCGGGTCCTGCCGCAGGATCGACCGGAGAGCGGCTGCGAATGTTACGCCGATATCTGCCTTTACATGAGTCTGATTGATGCCGGGAAGGTTGTATTCGATCGGGTCTTCGATTGTTGTGATGTTAATCTGTGGGTTATTGATATAGTTAAGCGCAGCATACAGTGTTGTCGTTTTGCCGCTTCCCGTGGGACCGGTAACCAAAATCATGCCATAGGGCAAACGAATTGTGCGTTGAAATATTTTGAGGTCGCTCTCCTCAAAACCTAACTTACTCATATCAAGCTGCAGCTGCGACTTGTCCAGAATTCTCATGACAACCTTCTCGCCGAAATCTGTCGGCAGAGTGGAAACTCGAATATCTATTATTCTTTCCCCCTGCTTCACTCGAATTCTTCCATCCTGCGGTCTCCTCTTTTCAGCAATATCGAGGTCGGCCATTATCTTTAATCGCGATATAATGGGCTTAGCCTTTTCAAGTGGGGGTTGGAGTACCTCATGCAAAACTCCGTCGAGCCTGTACCTGACTCTCAGCATTCGCTCGTACGGTTCAATGTGGATATCACTTGCCCCCATTTGTATGGCATCGGTGACAACTTTATTTACCAGCGATACAACGTTTGCATCAGCGGAGAACTCCACTTTTCGTTCATCGTCTTTCAGTGAAAGAAATTCGGACGATTCGCTCTCTTTTACCCTTCGCGCATCCACACTTGAGACTTCGTACAACCTTTGAATTGCCGATGTTAGGATCTCAAGCGGATAGGTTTGAACGTTTATTTTCTTCCCTGTCAAAAACGCAATGTCGGAAAGAATTTGTCGGTCATATTTTTCAGGCAATGCAACAACAATAGAGCCATTCTCGGCTGAAAGCGGGAGAACGGATAGCTCAAGAGCCGTTTCCTTGGGAATGAGCTTCAATATCTCAGGAGCTATTTCTACTGCAGTAATATCAACCATCGACCCAAGTGTTGATTAATTACATTTTGAAATAACATTACGACAACTGAAGTGAATGCAAGGAAAGATCCAAAAGGGAGCTTCGTTTCTTTTGGGGCCTTCAAGAACAATTGCCGGGAAACGCCAAAAATCACCGCTATAATAGAAGCAGTCCAGAGAGAAACGAGAAAGGATTGGAATCCGATGAAAAAACCCACGAGGGCTGCAAGCTTCACATCTCCGAAACCCATTGTCTCCTTCTTGAAGAACATGTTTCCGAAAAAGCGAATTGAAAGAACTGTCGTGAATGCAAAGGCAGCAGCGATGAAGCCCCCGGATAATGTCCAGGGAGCAACCCAGAATCTAAGGATAACTCCAAGAATAACTCCGGCAGCTAAAACTGTGTTTGGTATCATCAAATATTTCCAATCAATCATTGCAACGAGAAACATCACAAGAGAATATGCTGTCACAATCGTAAATTCAGGAGAGATACCAAGTTTGTAAACATAAAAAACCAGAAGGAGACCGACTGAGATTTCCACGAGTGGATAAGAAGCGGATATCGTCCCTGAACATGTTCTGCATTTTCCTCGGGCAAGTATATAGCTGGCAACTGGTACTAGTTCAAACCAGTGCAATTGACACTTACAGTGAGGGCAGAACGATCGCAGCGTTACAATCGATAAACTGCGGGGAATCCGATATATGCAGACATTAAGGAAGCTTCCCAAGGATAGGCCTACGAGTACGGTTATCGTGAGAGATTCATTCATGATTTGGCCCTGGGGAGAATAAAGGTTTGAACCCCCTTTCAAAGCAACGGACTAGCCCGGGACTTTTTCTTTAATCGCTCCCGTTTCATCGACAGTCCACACGTTGAAGGTTCCTTTACCGCTGAAATCTACAATAGATGTAGCTTTTGCAGAAAATGTTTTTTCATCGGCCGCAATTATTTCAATTTTGTACCGTGCCTGACCACCTTCGGATGTCAGCTTCTCTTGCTCAAACCCGATATCGGGCAATGCTTGAGAGTACCGATCGTGTTCGAACTTGTAGCTTTGCTCAAGTGTATACACTTGTTTGAGCATAAGCTTTGCTTCGGTTGTCTTCGCTTTCGTAACTACCGGCTGGAGCTTAGGGAGGGCAAGCAAAACAAGGATGCCGATGATAACAAGAACGACCATGAGTTCGGTCATAGAAAAACCAGCATTATGTTGTGCGAGATCATTTTTCATATGTTTTTTTCGTATTTCAGTGCTTGTTAATCTCATGATCTAGAAATTCACCAGTATTGACAAAATCTTTTTACGTTTTTGAATTATCTGTATTCTATAAGGATGTGTTCATCCTCAGAGTTCGGGTTACGGTGCTCCTTTTCAGACCCCTTTTTTCGTCGTTTACACTTTATACTATAGAATCAACAGCTGAACCATCTTCGGGCGGATTCCATTTTTCCCACATTCTCCAGCCTAATTCTGTGATTCGGAACCAAAGATCTTCAGAGTTCATTGAAAAATCGACTGCTTCATTCGAATCAATCAATTCTCCAGAAACAGAGTTGTAAGTAAGAGGGCGAACTAACTTCATCTCTAAGAGCTTTCTTAGGCCTTTGATAATTTCCTCTCTCGTGAAATCATGAGCCCAATGTCTTCTCCATCCAATATTCTGATTGTCATTTATCATATTTATAATCGACGTGACATTTTCAGCCTCGTCATAACGCATAACGTCGATTATAAACATAAGAAAATGATTTAGTTGTTCTGTATATCGTTCATTGCGATCCATTCGAATCAACTTCTCCATTTCGGGGCTTGTAATTTGGTCGATAATGCGTGTCAGTGACTTTTCCCTTATTATTTGTTACAGTGTGCCGAACAACACGTTCCCCTGTCTTTTTATTTTCTAGGATTTCCTGTACACTCGCTCCAGATTCGCGGGCCCCTTTTTGTGTTGCTTTTTCGGTGTGGGCGGAAATATTTTCCCAGTCACCTTTATTGGACTCAATCTCTCTTATCTTATCACCGAACGACTGAGTTTCAGTGGATGATGAAGTTTCGGTTAAGTTATTCACATCACTTGATAAGTGTGCCATTGCCACAGCTGTAGTTGCAACACCCACCGTGACCACAGCCGCACCAAGAGCTGTCGCAGGAACTCCAACAAGAGCCCCGAGGCCAGTGGCGTCTGCAGCCACCCCACCAACTGCACCGGTGCCGCCGGCAAACATTTCGCCTCCTCCAATAGCCATTGATACGACATCCCCAACAACGTTGCCAACGGCATAGTCGTGCCTATCACCGGAATAAGCCGCGATACTCGTTGTTTTATAAGTAGGGCTAACACTTGCTGCAATAGCATTGACTGCACCCTTGACAATATCCCAAGGGCCTTGACCATCAGGATCAACAATTCGCAATGGATTATTTAAGGTATAATTGTATGGAGTAACCTGAGGAAGTTTTTCCGCCAGTGGATCAACACTCAACCACCTTCCCATCCTCGAATCATAATACCTCGCACCAAAGTAATCATAACCCGTTTCGACATCCCTTTCTTTGCTCGTATACTTGTACCTCGCATCCGCAGAAGTCACACCGTTCCTCGAATCCATCTGCATTCCGAAGGGATAATAATCATTCCAACTGTCTACAGATCCGCTGGAGTTTACAATCATTTTCACATCACCGAGATGATCTTTCAGATAATAGTAGTGTGCGAAATTGCCGTTATTATAGGTCCAGCACACTTGCGATACCTTATCACCATTGGCAAGAATGTTATAAACAACATTGTCCTGGGATTGAGCAAGACTGATCGCCTCGCAGTCGCCATTCAAGCCGTTGATGTAGAAAGTATATGTACTGTTATTTTTCACCTTCTCCATCCGCTGGCCATTAACATCATAACCATATTGGATGACAGTTCCGTTTAGCATGTACTCGCTGACCGGAAGGTTGTTGATATCGTAAATAGCAAAAGCCAAACTGTCGCGAGAATCTGACGCCACGTTTCCATTGGAATCGTACGTGTATGCAGTGTTAGTGCCGGCGGAATTCGTAATCAATGTATCGATGTTTGTGCCCGGCCTGTATTTGTAACTCAGGTTATCAATGAGCGAGCCGGCGCTCCCGTTCCTTTGCAGTACGGTAATGTTGCCGTTCGCGTCGTAGGTAATTTTCGGCATCGAATAGTTCGTAATCGGTTCCCACGTACCATAGTTCAAGATTCCGAAGCTTGCCGTGTCAAAACGGTTTGCTTTGTCGTACGAGTACGTCCAGCCCGCGGTCGGGAAGTTAATTCCCGAGACGTTCATGTAATACGTCTGCCAGCTGATATTTCCATTCCATTGCAACGACACGGGGTGTATACTGTCTATCTCCGCTTGAGTGTTATACCCCAAGTGTTCCCAGAAGTTAGTAGAAAAGACCTTTGAAAGCCAGTCCCGCTCGTTGTAGTTGTATGCGAGCGTTGCGACAGGCGAATTACCAAGAGTCAACTGCTTTAGCTTGCCCGATGCGAAGTAGTGATACGTAGCTTCGGTATTAGTCCCGGGAGATGAGTTAAATCTCACGCTGTCCAACCTTCCTGCTTTATCGTACGCATATAATGTATACAAGGGAGGATGATTTGCATCGAAGTCGTAATATTCTTTTTGCGTAATGTTTCCCCGCAGGTCATACGTATAATAAAGCTTTTTTGCGTATGTTGAAAAACCGTTTTGGATCATCCACTCAACACGTCCATTCTGATCGTAGGAGTAAAAAGTCTGATCGCATAAAGCACCAAGCCGGTAGGCATCGGTTTCCGAAACTCTTCCCTTTAAGTTTCTCTGTCCGGCGGCAATGGGATTGCTGCTCGGGTTGTCATAGAAATACTTCTTCGTCAACATGTAGCTGCTCGGGAACGAAGGATTATCTGCATTCGCCTGCGTGAACTTTAAAGTCGAAGTTGTATTTTCTTCGCCGGTCTCGGTCACCCGGTTCAATGAATCGTACTTGCTGTACACGAACTCATACGTGTTTTGGCAGAGAATTTGAACGTAGTACGACACCGCTCCTCCTTTGGTAGAATATGAGTAGGTATAAGATCCTTTCGGCAAGGCAACGGTGCTCTGCACGGTATAATAATTCGTAGTGCTCGAGTTCCTGATACTGGCGATGGAAACGCCGTTAGCCCGGACGATCAATGATTCGACAGGGGCGCCGGAAACATAATAGAGGATCTCCAGCTCTAGATTCACATATCCAGGCGAAGTGAGGGTGAAGCTTCCCGAACCGCTTGATGAGGTTGAGAATCCGTTATTGCACGCATTCACCGCACCCTTGTGGTTCGCATCCTTGATGAACCTGAGATTTCCGCTTTTATCATAGAGATACTGCACGGTATCGGCATCGGAAGAGGTCTTTTGCGTCAACTGGCTGAGGGTGTTGTACTGGTAATTACTTTTGTACGCGCTCCCTTTTGGGGGCGTTGAATTCACAAGATTTCCCAATACATCATAGGAAAGCGAAGTAATCAATTTGAGTCCGGACGTGGACGAGTCGGTTTCAGTCTGCACAAGATTTCCAAAGTTGTCCTTATAGCTTAGTGTTCTCGTCCCGTTTTCATCTATAGTCGTTGTCTTGTTCAGCGTGTTTGCGGAATAGCCGGAATCTTCAGACGCGGCGTTGCTTCCGTAAGCATACTGAATGCGGTGTCCCGATTGCCACGCACTTCCTTCAGGCTCTAAATCCTTTGGCCTTTGGCTATCGTAGTAATCGTGCACTGAAAAAGGATACGAATCAGATATTCCATTATAGACATTGGTGTTGTAATAGTAGACAATGCTGCTATTCCAAAGAGTTCCCCATTTGAATCCCAGATTTGATGTATATTCGGCGGGCTTATATTTTTTTGAAACTCTCCCGAGCGAATCATAAGTAGTGCACGAGATAACATTATTTCCGGCTTGATCTTCAGTTACTTGGGTTTCTAACAGGCGTCCAAGTCCGTCGGTGAAGCTCCTCGTCGTTGTAGAATCTGACCCACTGCGGAATTGTGAAACTGTCGTGTAGGAGGGGTTTGAAGAACTCATAGAACTCCCCGCAAGATAGTAGCTGTAATTGCTCAGTGTAGAATGGGCATAGTTTTGCTCTGAAGCGAGTCTCTGGAATGAGTCGTAGGTGTAGTATGTTGGATTGTTGTCCGTGCCGCTCTTACTTGTAAGCATGAGCGTTGCAGGATCGTACGTTGCGGTTGTGACAAGGGAATTCGACGGAGCGAACCTGATATCGTCCACATACCCTTGATTTGAGGAATTCGGAAAACCGCACCAAACTCTTAAATATCCGTTGGAAGGTAGGCTCGCCATTTGCTGCGAAGTAACCGTTACGCTGCAATGCTGCCAGCCGATGCCTGAAGATATCGTGGTACTATACGCCGCTATTACGTTGTTCAACGAATCCCGCAGTTCAATAGTAATAAGTCCGCTTCCGGAAACAATCATCGCCCATGCATCCAGCGTGTATGATCTTGTCTTATCTATACCATTTGCTGCATAAAAATTCTTTGTAGGGCCATAGGCATTAGAGCACAAAGCGCTGTACACTCCAGTGTGACTTTGCGTACTTACTAAAGTGCTTCCTCCAGTTGCCCAATCCTGCCATCCGTTTTCCAGATCGATAAAATCGGATTCAGCGTACTTCGCATTTTGTATTTGCGCAACAGGTTCGGTGTAGTTGTATCCCCACTTTACAGCCGTGTGAATCCCGTTTGCATCAATTACGTCCTGGGGCTGTGCGTAGGGCGAATAACTTACATACGTTTTGTCGACGTAATAATTTTGATCGTAATAGAACATTCCCGAATTGCAATACGAATCTATAAAAATGGACAGAGAAATGGGCGAACCAGATCTTAAACTGAGATGCCTCAGAGGCAATATCTTACTCGATGATTGCGGGTAATAATACATCATCAGGTCGGAAGAAACTACATTTTGAGTCGAGCCATTTTTTTGAATTATCCACTTGTTTATTATCTGATTAATGTCGTTGAATTGTTTCACCATCATATTTAACGCATTAGTCATAGTATCCACAATATAGCCGGTTATGTTGTAGTCAAGCGGATACTTCATGCACGTGATACGTTGGGTACCATCGCTGTTTGTCTCTGTCACTTGTGAAAGCTGGAAAGCGTGTGCATAGTCGTCATAGGAGTATGACGTCGTCTTTGGAACGTTGTCTGTCAGCAAAGAATCTTTATCCAATCTTTGGAAATAGACTCCGTTGATCGTATCTACTCCTGCAAGTCCCCACGTTTTATTGGACTCATTGACGATCGTACCACCATTATTGTATTCGTCAGCTTTATACGCCATACCGTCTAGGAATTTGTAATTCAAGCCACCGCTAACGGAATCTTTCGCAGTGTAGTATGAGGTCACTGTTTGGCCGTTATTTCCCGGAAAGGCTGTCGTCACTTTTCCGTAATCGGTTGTCATGTACTCGTTCATGACCCCATTCTGGTATGAGTAAGTGTACTTGGCACTGTCTCCCATGCCGCTTACCTCGATTCGCTGGGAGAGAACGGGCACAGTAGGGTTACCTTTGAACTGCAATGAGCCGTCGGGGCTCTCTGTTATCGAATAAATATTTACAGAATCAGGTCCAGCAAGCCCCACATTTGATGATTGGATTGGACGGCTGACAGCGAAAAAATTATTTCCAGGTTGTATGATCCAACGTGATGGATCTTCAAAAATCCAACCATTACCGGTTTGTAAATAATCGCGTAAATTAATGTTATCAATCGACGTCTTAAAAATAAATTTAACAGAATCTCCTCGAAATTCATACCCGCGAATGACAATCGGAATAGGCTGGTTCTGTTGAGTAATAGGTATCGGGTAACAGATCGTTTCAATCTCGTTTTGTCCGATGCACTGGCTGTACGTCCGGTAGTCGATGGCATATTCATACCAACGGCTCATTGGAATACTATCAATGAGTAAAAGCGGAGACCATTTACGTGTAGCCGGGTTAAACTTTGTGTAACTAACCATTCCGCGATTGTTTGTGATATCAACCCATGAAACAATGAGCCGATTGCCAAGAGATGTTAAAGTAAACGAGTAACCAGTTCCGGAAGGTGAAATATTGGTGGTGTCGAATGACTTACCGTTCCAAGTTTTGATCGTTACGTTTGGAGTACCTAGACCTAGATTGTTGAAATAGGCATAGTAATCGTCGCCAACAGTAAAATTTGTGAATTGTGACGGTTCGTAAGTGGTGTCTTCGATTGGTTTAAGGCCAGTGCCGGCATATGAATACACCTTCAAACTATCCTCGTTTCCGACATTGAGGTGGGTACCATAGCTCACAACGAAATTTTTTCCGATAGAAACACCAGGGAGATCCGGAAAAACTGCCAGATAGGGGTCGCCATTCAACATTAAAGTATCCCATTCCCCGGATGGAGCAGAGTACCTGAAGTGACTTAAAATGGGTTCGCTGCCTCCCGCAAAACTCCGAATGACCGTATAATTTTCACCGCAGTATGCGTACGTTGGCACATATCCATTAATAGCCAATTCATCCCAACAAGAATTCATTAATGGACATACTTTTAATCCCGTCGCAGTGAACATTATTGCCGATATATACCAATTATTCGTACCACTAACCTGAGGGTTGTGCTTCACCACAAAATAGTTTGTTCCAGTGCCGACTACGTCAAATACATTGCCCCCCGTACCGGAATAATGCTTGTTAATCGCCGCACTAACATCATAAATTTTCCATCCACTTTCGGTGAGCTGACCTGCCCCCAGTTTATGTGCCAGTGCGTAGTTTAGTTTTGTCCTTCAGGCATTGGCTAACTGAAGGGGATAAAATGTCTCCGGTGCCGGTGGTCTGTAATTCAATGAGCTGTGAGGTCTGAG
>Ga0335071_10000051_pt1 | contig 132886 bp, 113 predicted proteins | sample Lox_Sample_15_FD_206724 | JGI IMG/M metagenome (GOLD analysis project Ga0335071, IMG submission 206724) | Soil microbial communities from Loxahatchee National Wildlife Refuge, Florida, United States - Lox_Sample_1.5 | ecosystem: Environmental > Terrestrial > Soil > Wetlands | place: USA... | reverse complement strand
CGTAATCCGGGGTGATGCCCTTCTCGGCAAGCACGCGATACACCGCCACGGATACAGTGAGGATGGACGGCTGCGTATTCGCGGTGAGCTTTAACTCGTCTTCGGTGCCCTCAAAGCACAGCTTCGAGACGGAAATCCCCAGTGCTTGATCCGCTTCGTCAAACACAGCCTTGGCCGCCGGGAACTTATCCGCCAGTTCCTTGCCCATACCGGTGTATTGCGAAGCCTGACCTGGAAATAAAAACGCTACTTTGCCCATTCTCGACTCCTCTCTCCGGACTTACGCCCGCGGGTGCGTCAGGGAGAGCTCCTGCTCAATTCTTTCGTTCACGCGTGCCTTGGCCAACCCCGCAGCAACGCGAATTGCGTTCTTGATAGCATTGGCGTTCGATTTCCCGTGTGATATGACGCACACGCCGCGAACTCCCAGCAGCGGCGCCCCGCCATATTCGGAATAATCCATCGTCCGCTTGAGGCCCTTGAACGCTCCCCGAGATAACAGATAGCCCAATTGCGACGCCAGCGATCCCTTGAACGTCTTGCGGAGAAACTTCACGATCTCTATCGCCAGCCCTTCGCAAATCTTCAACGCGATGTTGCCCACAAACCCGTCGCAGACAATCACGTCGACCTTGCCGGAGAACAGGTCGTTGCCTTCCACGTTCCCCACAAACTGTACCGGCAACAACTTGAACCGGTCGTACACGGCCCGCGTCAGCTCATTCCCCTTGGTCTCTTCTTCGCCAATGGAGAGCAAGCCTACACGGGGCTTCCGGCTTCCGAACGTGAGCCGGTAGTAAATCTCGCCCATGACACCGAACTGCAACAGGTGCTCCGGCTTGGAGTCCACGTTCGCGCCCACGTCGAGAAGAACGCTGACGCCGCCCCGAGCATTCGGGAAGGGGGCCGCCAGAGCCACCCGATCCACGGACGGCAGCGTACCGAGGATGAACTTCGCCGCGGTCATCACCGCGCCGGTGTTCCCTGCGCTCACGAAGGCGTCGGCTCTTTCCTCCTTCGCCAACCGCACGCCCACGTGCACCGAGCTGTCCTTCTTCCGCCGGAAGGCCTGCGCCGGATGATCCTCCATGGTGATCACTTCACTGGCCGGCACAATCTCAATCGGCAGGCTCGGCTTCGAAAATCGAGCGAGCTCGTGGCGGATGGCGTTCGATTGGCCGACCAGAAGCACACGCACGCCGTATTCCTGAGCCGCCAACACACTCCCCTCCACCTCCGGACGGGGTGCGTGGTCTCCCCCCATGGCATCGACCGCGATGGTTAACATGGGAATAATCCGTCGACTCAGGCAAGTTCAGGTGGCACGACGAGCTGTGCCGATCGGGACTTAGCGAGTCCAGCTCTCTCCGCCGAACTACTTCGTATCGTGAACGGGCCGGCCCTTGTAATAGCCACAATGGGGGCAGGCGCGGTGCGGCTGCTTCATTTCGTGGCAATTGGGGCACTTTCCGAGCGCCGGGCCGGTCAAATGATCGTGGGCCCGCCGCGTGCTAGTGCGCCGCTTCGAATGACGTCGCTTTGGATTTGGCATACTCCTACCTCTTTTCTTCCATTTCGTTACTTCGGTACTTCCCTGCTTCGCAGTCTTACGCTAAAAGCACACACATCGCGCGGCAAAATCGCCGGATTCCAGAGATTCTTTATTGTTTCTTGAGCCAGTCCTGCTTCAGTCGCGCGAGGGGAGCCAGGCGCGGATCGGCCGGGTGGGTCTCACACCGGCACTCTTCGTGGTTGAGATTGGCCCCACAACTGGAGCACAACCCGCGACAATCGCTCTGGCATATGACTTTCATCGGCAATGACAGCAGTACCTGTTCCTTGAGCACGTCGGCCAGGAACAAGCCTTCTCCTTCGAAAAAGCCTATTTCCGTGTCGTCGTCCTTCAGCCGCTCTTCTTCGTGCCGGTTCCCTTTGGGGAGCGGCTGATAAAAGAGATCGAAATCCTTGTGCACTTCCTCGACGACGGGATCCAGACAGCGCGCACATGACATTTCAATCTTGGTTTCCAGTTCGCCGACGATGCGAATCTGCCCTTCCAGCAGTTCGGCCGTTGCCGTCACTTCCAGCGGCACCACCTGCCGGATTTCGCTGATCCCGTAATCGATGCTTCCCGGAGCGTAGCTCTTGCGGATGCGCACCTTGCGGACGGCAAGGTCCTTGACGTCGAGAAACATATCGTCTGCGCCTCCGGCGCGTACGCTCATGCCTTTCTATTATTTGGGCAGATGAACTGCAAGTCAAGAAAGCGCGAGGTGGGTCCAATTCGACCGCTTCGCTCCTATAAACTGCATCTCCTAGTACTTGGACCCCTGGCTCTCCGAAAGGTAGCCGGTCATCACCTGGACGTATTGCGGAAAGGCTTCCTCTGGCTCGAGCAATTCGGGATGCCAGACCTTCTCCCATTCAAAGCAGTAATACCCTTTGTAATCGATCCGCCGCAGCGCCTGAACCTGCGCCTGCACGGGAACGTCTCCTTTGCCCGTCAGAACATATTTCCGGCCAGTGCCGTCGGGCACCGAGTCTTTTAGATGGGTGTGCCGGATCCATTTTCCGAGTTCAGCCACGGTTTTCCCTGGCTGTTCATGCCCGTCGACGAATGTATGGTGGGCGTCCCACAACAGTCCGACATAGTCGGAGTTTGCCCGCGTCAGAACTTCCTTCAAGGTGGGCGAGTCGACGAAGTCGCCATGCGACTCGAGGATCACGATGACGCCGCGTGGACCGGAATATTCGGCCATTTCGTGCATACCGACCGCCACGCGGGCAATGATCTCGTCGCGGGTACCGCCCTCGAACTTGTTACCGAAGACGCGTACGTACGGAGCGCCGAGTGATTGCGCGAGGTCGATGAATCGCTTGCCATCAGCGATGCCCTGAGCGCGTTTCGCTGGATCAGCAATGTGCAATTCGGTCGAGCTACTCACGCACGCGATCTTGATCCCGCTGCCGGCGATTTCTTTTTTCGTTTGCGCGATGCGATCCGGCGCAAACTCCGGGCGCGAGGGCAAGTCCAGGGTGCCGAGTAATCCGCGGAGTTCCACCGCGGCAAATCCGTTAGCCCGCGCAAACTCGAGAATTCTGGTTAATTCCCATTTCGGGCAACCCAAGGTGGAAAACGCCAGCGGCAACTTCCCGACGCCCGCGATCCAGGCAAACTTGCTGGCCGCAAGCGTCGTCACACCCGCAGCCACAAACTCTCTTCGATTCAGTGTCATGGCCCCATCCGTTCCGAATCACTTCAAATCTGTAGTTTGAATTGCGACGCCATCTCGCGCCGTCCCAATGCTGTGACCGTCAGGATTCGGCTGTCAAGGTCTTGCGTAACCCATCTTTTTCTGAGCGCCAGTTTCAAGAGCGCCGCGCCCACCGCACCGCCAATGTGCGGACGCCGCTCGCTCCAATCCACACAGGCAAAGGCAAACCGGCGCCGCAATGCGCGTGCCCCATCAACGTCCACGCCCAACGTATGCAAGACTCTCGCTCCGGATGGGGTCAGCTCGTAAGCATCTTCGGCGCCCACGCTTCGGGACAGCCATCCAGCCTCGGCAAATCGGTCGTGGAGCGAAACTCCCAGTGTCCCGGCAATGTGGTCGTAACAAGTGCGCGCCATTCGCAGGCGGCTGGGAGTGTTGGGCACGAACGGCGTTCGCGACGCACCGGCCAGGACGCTCAGGGCCTCGAGCGCCGCCGACACATTCGGGCCGCCCAAGCTGTAGTAGCGGTGCTTTCCCTGCGCCGACACGCTCACGAGTTTGTTTTGAATCAGCCGCTGCAAATGCACACTGGCGGTCGACGGACTGACTTCTGCCACCATCGCCAGCTCCGTGCTGGTTCGTGCGCGCCCGTCCAGCAAGCAATACAGCATGCGGGCGCGCGCCGGTTCTCCGATAGCGGCGGCGATGGAGGAAGCCACAGCGTCGGCGGTTTCGACAATCACACTTTGATGATAAACGAAGTGTAAATTCAGGGCAACCGGGCATACTTCCATGGCATGGGCCGGACCACTCGCTCACCCAACAAGCTCACACGGCGCGAAGCTCTGCTTTGCCTCGGGACAGTTGGTGCAGCTTCGCGTGCTGGGGTGATTCCGGCCCTTTTTTTCGCCGGGAGAGCCACAGTGAAAGTCACCTGTTTCATCCGCTATCAGATCGATCCGTTCCAGCGCGATGCGTTCGCGCAATACGCCGAAAACTGGGGGCGCATTATTCCCCGTTGTGGAGGCCATCTGGTTGGCTACTTCCTGCCGTACGAAGGCACCAACGATGTGGCGTGGGGATTGATTGCCTTCGACAGCCTCGCGTCCTACGAGCAGTACCGGACGCGGCTGAAATCCGACAGGGAAGCGCTGGAGAACTTTCAGATGGCGCGAGGGAAGCGGATGATCGTGCATGAACAGCGAACCTTTGTGGAAATCGTCGACGGCACGTTTGAGCTACCTACTCCCAGTGAGGAGACTCTGAACACGCACGCTGAATATTAGCGCTTCACTTATGCGGCCAGGATGTCAGCCATATGGTAGGCTCAGACGTTCGCCTGGAGGCGCACTTTGCATCGTCGGGAGCTACTGAGACTCCTCGCCATCGGTTCTGCCCTTCCTGTCATCCCTCGTCCCCTCCTCGCCGCGTGCCGCGAGATCCATGCCGACGTCGCAGAAACACCTTTGCTGAAGGTTCTTACGGCGCATCAGGACGCCACCGTCAGCGAGATGGCTGAGTTGATTATTCCGCGCACGGGGACGCCCGGTGCGAAAGAGACTCGCGTGGATCTTTTCATCGATCACATCTTGGCGGACTGGTATCCGGACGAGGACCGCACGGTTTTCCTGAGTGGGCTCGGCGAAGTCGACGCACGCGCGCAATCCCTCTTCCAAATGAATTTCGTTGACGCTTCCCCAGCTCAGCAGGCGGAAATTCTTCGGTTGCTCGGCGATGAACTCGCACAGGCTGTTGATGCAGTGGTCGACAAGCCCCGTGGCTATCGTGGGGCGGCGCCAGAACCCGAAAAAAACTTCTATCTTCAATTCCGCGAGCTGGTCCTGACTGGTTATTTCACTTCCGAAGCGGGCTTCACGCAACAACTGCGCGAAGAAATCATTCCCGGGCGTTTCGAAGGCTGCGCACCGGTGCAAGTCGCGCCGCATACCAAGGGCTGCTAATCATGGGCATTCCGAAATACGACGCGATCGTCATCGGCTCAGGTATCACGGGTGGCTGGGCGGCCAAAGAGCTCACCGAAAAAGGGCTTCGCACACTGGTTCTGGAAGCGGGCCGGCCGATCGTTCCGGACCGGGACTACGTGGAGCACGTTCCCACGTGGGACATGCCTTTCCGCGGCATGCGCGATCGAAAGAAGCTGGAGAAAGAGCAGCCGATTCAGAGCACGTGTTACGCGTGCGAAGAAGTGAACTCCGATTTCTTCGTGAAGGACACGGAGAATCCGTACACCACCGATCCCGACAAGCCGTTTCGCTGGATCCGCGGGCGACAGGTCGGCGGCCGGTCGATCCTTTGGGGGCGGCAGTCTTATCGCTGGAGCGATCTCGATTTCACTGCGAATCTCCGTGACGGAATCGGCGTCGATTGGCCGATCCGCTATGCCGATCTTGCGCCGTGGTACGACTACGTCGAAGAGTTCGCGGGGATCTCCGGTGAAACGCTCGGCCTGCCGCAGCTTCCTGACGGGAAGTTCCTTCCGGCGATGCCGTTGACTTGTGCGGAAAGGACGGTGAAGGACGCGGTCGCGAAAAGCTTTGGTCCGGAGCGGGTCCTCACCATAGGCCGCGTCGCGGTTCTAACACAAGAGCACAATGGCCGCGCCGCATGCCACTATTGCGGGCCGTGTCACCGCGGCTGCATCACGCTTTCGTATTTCAGTAGCGTCAATGCCACACTGCCTGCCGCCCAGAAGACGGGACGCCTTACGGTGCGGCCGTTCAGTACGGTGCACAGCCTGATCTTCGATTCGCAAACGCGACGCATCACCGGAGTGCGAGTAATCGACACACAAACCCGGGCGGCCCTCGAGTTCAATGCCCCGCTCGTTTTCCTTTGCGCCTCCACGCTGGAGTCCGCACGCGTCCTGCTCAATTCCGCCACGGCCGAATCCCCGAATGGCCTGGCGAATTCTTCCGGCGAACTGGGGCATAACCTGATGGATCACATCAAGGGCGGGGGCGCTCGCGGCGTGATTCCCGGGCTCGAAACGAAGCGCACTATCGGCGACCGCCCGAACATCGCCTACATGCCGCGGTTTCGCAACGTGAAGGAAACACACCGGGACTTCATCCGCGGCTATGGCCTGCAGGCTTATTCCTTTCAGGAGGGCTGGGGACGCGGCGCCACGGAAGTCGGATTCGGCGCGGAGTTCAAGAGTCGTATGAGCGAGCCGGGACCGTGGCACTTCACTTTCGAGGGCTACGGCGAATGCCTGCCGAGTCACAAGAACTTTGTGGAGATCGATCGGGACTGCGTTGACGCGTGGGGTATTCCCAGCCTGAAGATTCACTGCGCGTTCGGCGCAAATGAATACGCGCTGCGCAAGGACATGTCACTCGCAGCGGCTGAAATGCTCTCGGCGGCAGGTGCGCAGTCGATCCAGCCATTTCGGGACAGCGATCCGCCGGGATTCTCGATTCACGAGATGGGTACGGCGCGCATGGGCCGCGATCCGAAAACGTCTGTGCTGAACGGCTGGAACCAGTCACATGACATCAAGAATTTGTTCATCACCGACGGCGCGTGCATGACCTCCTCGGGTTGTGCCAACCCCTCGCTTACTTACATGGCCCTGACCGCGCGCGCTTGCGATTACGCCGTGAATCAGCTAAAACGCGGCGAGCTTTAGTTTGGAGCGCGGCGACTTATCGCCGCTTTTGAGGTGCATCATGACGCCACGAAAAGTAGACCGTAGGGCATTTCTCCGGTCATCGGCAACCGCTCTCGCCGCCTCGGCGATTCTTCCTGCGAGGAGCTACACCCGTATCGCCGGAGCCAACGACCGCGTTCGCGTCGGGATTGTGGGCTTCTCCGATCGCTTTCGCTCGAGCCTGCTGCCGGCGTTCCAGCAGCATTGCAAATCGCTCGACTTCGAGATCGTGGCGCTTTCCGATATCTGGACGATGCGCCGGGAAGCGGGCAAGGCGCACATCGATCAAGCGACGGGTGGATCCATCGCAGCCGTGCGCAACAACGACGAGCTGTATGCACGCAAGGACGTGGACGCGGTGATCATCTCGACAGCCGACTTCCAGCATGCCCTTCACGGTGTAGAGGCGGTGCACGCCGGCCGCGATGCTTACGTCGAAAAGCCACTGGCGCACACCATGGAGAACGCGCGCGCGATTCGCGATGCGGTCCGTGGTTCCAATAAGATCGTGCAAATCGGCACGCAGCGACGCAGTTCGCCGGTCTATCAAGCCGCGTACGACTATATCCGCAGCGGGAAATTTGGCGACATCGTGTCTGTGCTGATGACGTGGAACGTAAATCAGCCCGGGCGCTGGCGCCGGCCGAAGCTGGTCGCAGGTCTCACACAAGATCAGGTCGATTGGAAGCGGTATCTTCTGAATCTGCCGGATCAGCCATTCGACGCGCGGAAGTATGTGGAATTTCGCCTATTCTGGCCGTTTTCTTCGGGCATTCCCGATCAGTGGATGGTTCACCAGATCGACACGGTGCACTGGTTCACAGGCCTGCCGCGCCCCCGCAGCGTAGTGGCCAATGGCGGAATCTATTATTGGCACGATGGGCGCAAGAATTGGGACACTATGACGGCGGTCTTCGATTACGGCCCGCTCGATGACATGTCCAGGGGATTCCAGGTGGTGTACACGTCGCGGATGACGAACGACGCGGGGGATGTGAAGGAACTTTATTACTCGAACGGAGGCACGCTCGACCTGGACAAACAAACGGTTTCGCCCGAAGGCGGGCTCACGAAACAATATGCAGACGAAATGGGTATGCAGCCGAATCTGCTGCCGAAATTTTCCTTGCGCGACACGGCGCGCAAGATCGCCACGGGCGCGGACACAGGCGGCGATCTAGACACATCCGCCAATATGAGGAATTGGATGGAATGTGTGCGCAGCCGCAGAACGCCGAACGCGAATATCGAGGCGGGCTATTCGCACTCCGTGGCGTTGTGCATGACCATCGCCGCAATTCAGACCGGTCGACGCGTCACCTTCGACGACCAAAAGCAGGAAGTCGTCGCCAAATGATCGAAGGCATTACGCCTCCCGGATGACTTTCAGCAATCCCTCCATCGATTCGCGGCTCGACGCCTCTTTGTCTTTCGCGTGATTCAGGTAATGCGTCTCGAGGGACATGGTGCCCTTGTATCCGTTCTTGAGCAGAGCGCGGAATTGTCCGAGATAGTCAATCTTCCCGCCGCCAATCGGTCTCCATTCGGTTTCACCTTTCGGCCCGGGAGCAGCATCCTTCAAATGCATGTGCCAGATTCTCGACTTATCGAGTTTGTCGTAGCCGTTCGGGTATGGCGTGGTTTCACCTGCGTCATAGGCATTGCCGGGATCCCAGTTCAGTCCGAGGGCCGGAGCCTTCACGGCCTGCAGCATCGCCGCGCTCTCGGCGCCGGTCGCCACATTGCAGGAAAACTCGTTCTCCAGCACCAGGCGAATCCCCTCGCGCTGGGCGACGGCCGCAGTTTTTTCCAATTCGCCGGCTACGCGGTCAAAAACGGTCTTCGGATCGTCGACGCGAAGGAACGAAAACACCCGAACCTTGTCCGTGCCAAAATCCTTTGCCCGGGCAATGGCCTTCTGCAGGATTGCTTCCTGCTGCGAGTAGCCGCTCTGCAACGGGTCATTGGCGGAGCCGAACCTCGACTTCGTTCCCGGCAGAAGCGTCTTGAAGTAAGGCGAATCCACGACGGAAACCTTCATGCCATGCTTGGCCAGCAGATCACTGGCACGCTTCACGTCGTCGGCAGTAAAGTCCGTCACGTATTTGTTCCAGACAAAGCGCAATTCCACTAACTGCAACCCGAAACCCTTCACCCAGACGAGGGCCTTTTCGAAGTCTTGCGTGATCTCGTCGGTAATTACACCGAGATTGAATTGCTTCACGTCAGCCGCCCACACCGGCAGTGCGCTGAGAAGTGCCGCGGTCGCGGCACCTGCCACAAATTCGCGTCGTTGCATTTTTCTCTCACCTCGCGCCTCATCCTAGTTCGCACTTAGAGCCGCGTCAATCGCAACGCTGTTTCTGTGCTCTCGACCTGCCGTGGCGGATTTTTGTGTGAAGCGTGTTAACATGCACACGATTCTTTGCGGAGATGAAGAATGAGAATGCGCTTCCGTTTGGGTGCGCTCGCCCTGATTTTTGTGCTCGCTGCGTTGCCGCTTATCGCCAGCACGCGAATTGTTCATCGCTGGGTGCTCACGGGCGTGCCGATGCCACAGTTCAAGAAGATGCTGGTGGCCAGCATTATGGAGAATTACCTGATCCGGCAGGAATTTGAAGACGAGATGAAGAAGCAGCTCGCGAAGTACGGGGTGGAAGGTGTGCCGAGCTACCTAGTTCTTCCTCCCAAGAACGAAATGATGGAGGGCGAGCTGAAACAACGCATCAAGGAGAGCTCGCTCGACAGCGTGCTGGTTGTCCGGCCGAAAAGTGTGCGCAAGGAAACGGAAGAGGTGATCACCGGAGGGGTCTGGGTACCGCCGCCAGGCTACTACGCATTCTGGCCGTACTGGAATATGGCTTACGGGGATCTCTACCCTACGAGCTCTTATACCAAGGAGAACGTCGTCGTCCGCGTGGAAGTGAATCTCTATAACACGAAGGACGAAAAGCTAGTATGGAGCGGCGAGACCGACACGGTGTACTCCAAGGATTTTGAGAAGCTGGGCAAGAGTTACGCGAAAACGATCGTTGGGCAGCTGAAAAAGGACAAAGTCATCAGCAAGAAGTGAGTGGCAGCGCGGCTCCCGCTACTTCCGCAGCACCAGACAGCTTGCGATCATGTCGTGCAGGGCCTGCTTGCGCTCCGTGAAGCCGGCCATGATGTAGCCGATGGCAAGTGGAATCAGCCCGCTGACGATTTTCGCGAAAAACCGACCACTAGCGCGCCCAAAGGAAATGCGGTTTCCCGCGAGGTCGGTCACATAGATGCCTATCACTTGCTTTCCCCAAGTCGCCTGCTTCTCGCCGCTTTCCAGGTAGGCGAAGTACAGCCACTGGCCGATAACCGCAACACCGGCCAACGAGAAGATCAGGAACAAAAAGCCGCCAACGATCGCGGGGTTAGGCTCTCCGCCGTGCCTCGGCAAGGATTCAATCATTGCGGCACCACCCATCAGAAAGAAAATCGGCACCAACAGGACGAGCATCCCAAAACCGACAATGACTCCGTCGATCAGGTGCGCCACAAAGCGCAACCAAAATCCCGCATAGGCCACGTTGGACGCGTACACGATTGCTCCCACTCCCGCATGCGGCGATACCGCGACGGCCGAGGCGGAAGCCGGCGCCAACGCCGCCGCAGGATTCACAGGAGTGCCACAGGTCTGGCAGAACGACGAATTATTGGCAATTGCTGAACCGCATTTCGAACAGAACACGAGCTAGGTCCTCCGTTTCTCTCGATGACCAACTGCTCCACAAGATCCTGAAATACTATTCACAGCCTTCCCGCTGGAACTGCTGCAGCCGCTTCTGGGCTTCTGCGCCACCTTTGCGAGCCGCCGCGGTAAACAAAATGCGGGCCTGGTCGCAGTTGCGCCCTACACCTTTCCCGCGCCAATACAAATCCGCAAGCGAGATTTCCGCGCCGGGATTGCCCTTCTCGACGGCGATCCAGAGCAACCGTACGGCCTCGGCCGCGTCGCTCTCCGAATGCCTGCCGCGCATCAACTGAGCCGCCTGCTGATACTCCGCCTCTCCCGAGTCAGGGCCCGCTCCCGAAGAAGAGAGCGGCGTGGCCGGGGTGTTCGCGCTTCTTGGCGGAGAGGCGAGCGGAGGCGGTTCGCTCGGCGCGCCGGTCGGAGGAATTGTGGGAGTTGAAACGGTGGCTGGCGGTTGTGCCGGTTGAGTCTGGGTGGAAGCGCTGTTGGGCGAAGCGCTCGCGTTGTTAGCGGCATTGATCGGAGGCGTATTCGCAACGTCGTTCGAGGTTCCGCCAATTGCCTCACCAAGCAAAATAAGCCCGTTCCCGACCGCCTGGTGGTACACAAGAGCAGCGACAAGTATGGTGAGCACAACCATGGTAGCAACGGCGCGGCCCAACGTGAACCATTCCCGGTCGGTTCGTTGGGTTCGCTGCGGAGCGGGCAAATCCGGCAACGGGCGGTGTGTTGCGGCGTCGTGCCGACGCGAAACCGCACGCGGTTGAATCAGAACCTCCGAAATGTCCCGCAGCGGAAGAGTGTCTCCCCTGGGCACGACGATTTCGACTTCTCCCATCACGTCGCTCTGAGAAAGAGTTTCTGAGGTGAGAGCAGGGGGCAGCTCCGAGGGCGCGGGCTTTTCATTAAGAGGGGAAAAGGGTGGCTCCTTCGGCCATTTCCTGGAGAATCCTTCGGTGATCGAAGTAACTTGCGGCTTATCAGGTTCACCGAGGATCTTCGGAGGAGCAGGCCTCGGAGACGCGGGCTTGTTCTGTTCTTTCGTCGGCGCGTCGAGCTTTGAGGCCACTTCCACTTTGGGGATCTCGGACGGCTCAGCGGGAGCTAGTGCCGGATCTTCGAGTCGTGTTTCTTCTTCGGCCGACACAGCGCGATCGACGGATGGTTCCTCCGCGAAGAGAGGAGCAGAAGTTGCGGCTCGCACCGGTGTTGAGCGAATCTCTTCCTTCAGCGCTTCCAAGGTCGGGGCATCCGCGATCCTCGGTTCCCTATCGGCATCACCGGGCTCGGTCGTTCTTTCTTCTTCAATCAACCAATCATCGATTCGCAAGCGCATCTGGGGGGAAATCTGCGTGAAGAGCACTCCCGCGACGCGTCCGCCCTCGTCGACCCACGAAATTTCGCCCTCGCCTTCGATTTTGGAGGTGTCGCTAAGCATGAAGGAAAAATGGGTTGTGCCGCCCTGTTTCAGGGGCATCATGGCGCGCACGGCAAAACCCTCTTCCGAAAGGTCGCGCATCATGCCGCCGTTGCCGAAGGCCAGTTCGACGTAAATGAGCCGCAGGGGCTTCCTCCGTAGATTCTTGCGGCGCTCGCTGTTGACCGGCGTAGAAGGCATGAATGCCAGCATTCTAACCTGTCGTTCGGCCGTTAGATAGGTGCGATGACGTCCTGGTATGCGGTTAATACCGTAGATGGTGCAAGTTGTTCGTTGAGCACCATAGGACGCGATGTGCTAGCAAGGGCCATTCGAGCTGGATGTTCCAGTGACTAAAGTCATAGGGCACTGGCAGTCACCACGGCATGCTGGTCTCGACGATAGAAATCGATCGGAGGACAGCATGACCTCAGCTACACAGATTCTGCGGCAGGAACACGAGACGATTCTGGAGATGATTGGCGCACTGGAGGCGATCGTTCACCAACTCGAAACGGGAGGGGCCATCCCCGTTGAGACACTGAACCGCCTCACGGAGTTCTTCGTTTTGTTTGCCGACCGCAGTCACCACGGGAAGGAGGAGGACCTGCTGTTTCCGTTAATGGAGCGCAGGGGCGTGCCTCGCGCGGGTGGTCCGCTGGGCTGCATGCTGGCAGAACACGACGAAGGCCGCGGATACATTCGCGCGATGAAAGAGAGTGCGGGAGGATGCGCGCAAGCTGAAGGTGCCGCCCGCAGCCAGTGGGCGAACGCGGCGCGTGGATACGCGACACTGCTGCGCAATCATATCTGGAAAGAGAACGAGATTCTGTTTCAAATTGCCGAGCGGGTTCTCTCTCCAGCAGACCAAAGCGAGTTGGCCCGGCAGTTTGCCCAGGTGCAGCAGGAAAAGCTGGACAGTGAAACGGAAACGCGCCTTGCGGAGTCTGTCCGCAAAATGAGAAAGGAATTCGCCGCGATGTCGGTGGCGATGTAAGACACCCCGGATCTAATCTGTCGGCTCGCACGCGGCTCGGAGCGCCGCCAGATCAGGAATCTGCACACTCCGCGCCTGAAGCTTGATCAAACCTTCAGCCTGTAGCCGGCTCAGATTGCGCGAAACCAACTCACGGACTGTACCCAATTCTGCCGCCAGTTCCTGATGGCTGACCGGTAAAGCTAGCTCAACGGACTTCTTCGCTCCTGCGGCGGTACCTGAAATCCGCAGGAGGTAGGCAATCAGCCGCTGTCGCACCGTGGTGAAAGACAGCTCTTCGATGATCGCAACGAGACCGCGCAGACGCCTGCCCACAACGCGCAAGACTTTAAGCGCAACTTCGGGATGCTCGAGGCAAAGCGCGCGAAAATCCTCTTTTCGCACAAAGAGCAGATCGCTTTCTTCGACGGCGATTGTCGATGCAGGATAATTCCCTCCGTCAAACACCGGCAATTCGGCGACGGAGTTGCCGCTGCGTTCCACGCCCAAGACCTGCTCGCGGCCGTTGGGCGCCACTTTGAAGATTTTGACTGCGCCCGACCGCACGATGAACAGTCCCTGGCACGGATCGCCTTCCGAGAAGATCAATTCGTTGGCGGCGAAGCGCCTGAACGAGGAATGCTCGCCAAGGAAAGCCAGCTCGCCTTCACTGAGGTCGGCGAACAGCGCGACATTCCTCAGCACTGCAATGCGCTCGCTCGAATTCGTTTTCATCGGTGAATAGTGTAACGGAAGAGGCCGGCGATGCCACGGCCCAATAATCTCCATTCCCTTTCCAAGGAGCGGTGGTACGATTCTAGTGACTCCCGCCCTAAAATTCTGCGCTCAGTCCAGTGGACTGAAACTTACATGTGATCAGCAAGGAGAGCTCGCCATGCGTTGGACACCCGGCGGAACCAGTGGAGATATCGAAGATCGCCGCGATGAGGGTGGAGGGGGAGGACGCGGATTCGGGGGAATGCACATCGGCATCGGTGGCATCATCATCCTGTTCATTCTGAGCCTGGTTTTTAAGCAGAACTTCTTTGCGCTGCTAGGCGGGGGAACAGGTTCTACGGGAGGCTCCGCGGCGGTGAGCCAGCCCGATCCAGCAAGAGACGAAGCGGAAAAGCCACTTGTGCAATTCGTCTCATTCGTGCTGGACGACACGCAGAAAACGTGGGAACAGGTTTTGCCGCAGCAAGTTGGCACGCCTTACCGTCACGCGAAACTGGTGCTCTTTCGCGATTACACGCAATCGGGGTGCGGAGGAGCGGAATCGGCGACTGGCCCGTTCTATTGCCCGGCCGACGAAAAGGTCTACATCGATCTTGGCTTCTACGACGAATTGAAACGAAGGTTCGGCGAGCCGGGTGAATTCGCTCAAGCTTACGTGCTGGCGCACGAGATCGGACATCACGTTCAAAAGATTGTTGGAGTCGAAAGCAAGGTGCGGCAATTGCAGGGGCAGAATCCGAGCTCGGCGAATCAACTATCGGTGAGGATGGAGTTGCAGGCGGATTGTCTTGCGGGAGTGTGGGCACATTCGACGCAGCAACGCAATCTGCTGGAGTCCGGCGATATCGAATCGGCGCTGGGAGCCGCGGCCGCGGTTGGCGACGACCACATACAACAGATGGGGCGGGGACGCGTGCAGCCAGAAACCTTCACGCACGGAAGTTCGGAACAGCGGATGAGCTGGTTCCGAAAGGGATTCGACAGCGGCAGCATCGCCGCGTGCAATACGTTCACGCAGTAGAGGCGCGGTTTTCCTTATCGGCCATCCGGTGGGCGAGTGCCAGGAACACCCGGGTCGCGAACCTTCTCCATCGCTTTTTTTGCGGCTTTGGCTTTTTCCGGATCGATCCAAGAGTCCTGTGTGACGTAGGTGGTCTGCGAAGGCAGTGCGAGAACGGCGCCGGCCTGCTCCAATTCATCCATAATGGAAAGCAGCAAGGCTTCCTGGGTGGCCAAGAAGGCGTTGAATTCGCCCTCGAGAATGTAGCAAAAGATTTCGACGTCGAGAGAGTTGTCAGAGAAGCGGATGAAGCGGACGCGGGCGGTTGAGTCTTCGACTTTGGGATGGTCGCTGAGAATTTGGCGAATTCTCTCCAACACATAGCGAATGTGATCGGGCGCAAGTTCATAGCGCAGGCGGATCAATTGCTGGCACAGAAACTTATCGCGGAAACGGAGGTTCTCGAGGACGGCCGTGGCCATGGTGCCGTTGGGAACGGAGAGGACCGTGCGCTCGGGAGTCCGCAAGCGAGTGGAGCGCAGTCCGATATCCTCGACAACGCCCGTTTGACCGTTCACCTTGACGCTATCGCCTACCTGAATGACTTTATCGAAGAGAACTGAAACGCCACCGAACATGTTCTCGAAGGTTTTCTGCGCGCCAAGGCCCAAGGCGAGCGTGCCGATACCGACGCCGGCGAGCGCCGCGGACACATCGAAGCCCAAACCGTGAAGAACAATCAGCAAAACCAAGACGAAGATGGTGACTTCGACGAAGCGGCGCATCAGCGAAACAATGGAACGTTCGGCATACATGCCGCGGTTCGACAAACTGGCTCCCAGACGTTCGGCGATCGCCTGCGTGGCGCGAGTCAATAGCCAGTAAAAAGAAATTGCGATACAGATCCACAGGACGCGGCGGTAATAAATGCGGTAAAGCAGCGACGTTCCAATGTAGGCGACCAGGCCGTAGTGCAGGAACAACGCGATAAGCAGCGTCAGTGGGCCGATTCGCTTGACGGCCTCTTTCGGCGGAACCGGTAGGCGGCGCGCTTTGCGCGAGTAACGCATCAGCAAGTCCAGCACCAGCGTGATGATTCGCGCCACAACAAACGCGACCGGCAGGAACAGCAGCATAGCCAGCCACTGCCAGTACGGCATGGCCAGAAGGCGGTGCTCCACGAGGTAGTCCGGAATGTGCTTTTCTATATCGGGGAAAGACAACGAATCGTAGAAGCCCGGCACCTTGTCGAGTGTGGCACGCGAAAAATACCAGAGCTTGCGGCCTTGCTCGTCCTCTTGCCGAACGAGAATGATCGGAAAGGAATCGGTGCCCAGGCCATTGTTGACGCGTTCCTGATCGGGCGGCAGGCCATCGTCGAGGCGCCCTTGCGGATCGCGACTGACCATCTCGAGCGGTCCGCCGAACTTCTGATTGAAGATAGTTAAAAGTTGGAGGGCGAGTTCGTTCTCATCTTCCTGAGAGAGATGACGGCGAGTTTTGAACGGCTCGAAGTACTCGGTGGCGAGTTCATACTTCTCTTCCTGGGCTGCTTTGATGAACCCTAAGACGGAGCCGCGAGGAGTCTCGCGCCCGAGAGGATCGGGAGGCGGCGCGTTTTGCTGGGTGGGCGTCGGACTCGGAGACGCAGTCAATCCAGGGATCTGCGCCATCACATTGCGTGAAGGGTGTAAAGCGACGGCGAAGAGGAAGAGCAGAAGGAAACGGCGAAATGACATGAATCCAGCCCCCAATTGAGCCTTCATTCTAACTGCAGGAGCTACCTCATAGAAGCGCGCGAAGCGGCCTCGGAGCCGAAGTGCTCCTGGTGCTGGCGGAGAAGGAACTGATCGGTCATTCCAGCTATGTAATCGCAAACGACCACGTGCCGGGGAATGTCGCGCACCATGTCTTCATACGATGCTGGCATGGAATTCGGCTGGCGAAGGTAGTAGCGGAATAGCTCTTCGAGGCAGCGCACGGAACGATCGCAGTCTTCCGTAATCAGCGGATGATTATAGACGTGCGTGAACAAGAATTTCTTGAGCAGAGCGTTTTGCGCCCGCCCGAAGTCACTGAAGCCAGCCAGGCGCGTGGTTTGACGGCGAATGTCGTCTGCAGAGCGCACGTGCGACGCGTTGACGCTCCGCTCGGTGTATGAGATGAGGTCGGAGACGAGAAAGTCGACCACGTTCCGCAGTGCTTCGTTGAATTTCAGCTTGGTGCGCGCCCTGGGATGTTCGGTTTCGATTTTTGCGTAGAAGTCACCGAAGAATGGATGCTCGCGCCGGAGCGAATCCAGGTCGAGCAGATTGGCTTCGAGGGCGTCGTCGAGGTCGGCGGTATTGTAGGCAATTTCATCGACCCAATCGATGAGTTGCGCTTCGAGGGTGGGGCGGAGCCTAAGCTGATATTCAGCGAGCTGAGGAGCTTCGGCTTCGGTGTAGTCGCGAGAATGCTTGATGATGCCTTCACGGACTTCAAAGGTGAGGTTCAAGCCATCGAAGGCAAGATAGCGGTGCTCGAACTGCTCGACAATGCGAAGGGCGTGGAGATTGTGATTGAACCCGCCTCCATGTTCCTTCATGAGCTGATCGAGCTTGCGTTCGCCGGCATGGCCAAAAGGTGCATGGCCAATGTCATGAACGAGGGCGAGAGCTTCGGCGAGTTCGGTGTTTATGTGGAGCGCATCGGCCACCGTGCGGGCGATTTGCGAGACTTCGAGGGTGTGCGTCAGGCGATTGCGAAAGTGGTCGGAAAAGCGCGCGGTGAAAACCTGCGTTTTCGCTTCGAGCCGGCGGAACGAGCGGGAGTGGACAATGCGGTCGCGGTCGCGGGCATACTCACTACGGTAGGGATGCGGTGGCTCGGTAAATCGCCTGCCGCGACTATCTTCGGCCCGCATGGCCCAAGTTGCGAGAGCGCGGTGGGGTTCGATCGGTGAAGCCTCCGGGAAGAAGGTCAAGAAAACGTCAGGTCTTCGAGGCGAGCAGCTCGAGCCCGCGGTCAGCCTGGTCGGCAACCGGCGTGTTGGGGTAATCCTTCTTCAACTGCTGATAAACGGCAGTCGCCTGCTTCGGGTCGGTCTGGCTGAGAATGCTGGCCATTTCGAGCAGGACCATCGCCTTCGGGACAAGAACGGAGCCAGAAGTGGAGAGAGCTTTCAACTCGTTCACGGCTTCATCTTTCTTGCCGTTGCGCTCCGCGATAAGCGCCGTCTGGAATTTCGCGAGCGCGACCATTTCCTTATCGCTGTTTCCCTCGAGCCTCTTCAACTCTTCTCCGGCCTGATTCAACTTGTCCTGATCCATCAGGCAGAGCGCGGAATAGTAGCGGGCGATTCGACCGGGCTTGGTGCTGGGCCAGTGATCAGCCACAGCAACAAACTTGACTTGAGCATCTGCTGCGCGCTTAGCCGGATCGGAATAAGTGATTTCTCCGGGAAGCGAGGGCTGGCCGGGCTCGGCAAGGGGCGCGGTGAAGATCTTCATGGCGTCGTCGAGCGCACCTTGGGCCTGGTTGTCCTGATGCTGCGAATAGAAACGCCAGCCGAAATAGCCGGCGGCGCTGACGATGATGGCGAGCAGCGCGATGGAGAGAATGGTGGTGTGAGAGAGAACGGCTTCAGCGCCGTGCTCGAAGGTCTCACGGACCTTGTCCTGCTTGAGCTCTTTGCGCGAGATGTGATCAGACACGAACGACACTCCTGCATTTGGTTTGAATTGTAAATGTTAACACAGATGGCGGGAGGGGACGGGGAGCGGTAACCCTTGTCGCACGACTTGGCCTTCGGTACAGCTTGCGCTACGGCGGCACGTGGTACTTTGAAAGTATGCAGACAGGCTGTATTCACTGTGGGCAGCAGCATCTGCTGAACGACCAGGTTCTGGCGAAGCACCCGAAGGTGCAGTTTCGCTGCACGAAGTGTGGCAAAACGACGATTGTGGAAGTAAAACGGCGGGTCGATGAGACCGTGGTGATTTCGCCAATGCCTTCGTTTGCGCGGGCCGACACGGCCGCGGTACAGATGAGTCTGCCTCCATCTGACGAAGGATTGAGCCTACCGGAGGATGCGGATGTTATTTTGGCAGTTACGGCGGGGCCGGAGCTAGGGCGGAGCGAGGTGTTGGCTAAACCACGCGTAATTATCGGTCGAAAAGGGGCGGAATTCGCGCTGAACGACCCGGAGATATCGCGGCACCATTGCATGCTGGAATTTCGTGAACGATTTGTAAACCTGAAGGATTTGGACTCAACAAATGGCACGTTTCTGGAAGAGGAGCGTGTGCGCGCCGCCGTGCTGCAGGATGGGTCAGAATTCCGCGTGGGTAGCAGCACACTTCGATTGACTTTCCGCAAGAAATAGCAGTGTCGTTCGATAACTGAATCCCGATTGAAAACGCAGTCGCTACAGGGACCCGCCTATCGTTCTTCGAGATATACTGGCGCGGGTGAGTGACGAGTGGCAGAGATGAACCGGCTGAGCGTTTGCCTGATTGCACAAAATGAAGAGGAAAACCTGCCCCGGGTATTGAATTCGGTAGCCGGAGTGGCAGATGAAGTGGTGGTGGTGGATGGGGGGAGCGGGGATCGGACCGGGGAGGTAGCACGAGAACATGGCGCCAAGTTGTTCTATCGCGCGTTCACGAACCACGCGGACCAGAAGAATTATGCGGCGTCGCTGGCAACGAACGATTGGATCCTGCTTCTGGATGCCGACGAAGAGCTGAGTGAAGACCTCAAGGGATCGCTGCTGGAATGGAAAACACGTGCGGCCGAGTGTGCCGTATACGAGATGGCACGCTTGACATGGTACCTGGGTGCCTGGATTCATCACTCGCGGTGGTATCCGGATTATCAGCGGCGGCTGTACCGACGCGACAAGACAAAATTCGACGGAGTGATTCACTCCGCGCTGGACTTTAAGGGGCGCATCGGGCGTCTGCGCGGAGACCTGCTGCATTACACGATCCGGACATTTCCCGAACATGAGGCAAAGGTGGAGAAGTACACGACGGAGATTGCGAAGGAGATGTACGAGCGGGGGGAGAGGGGGTGGCGGGGGGCGTTGTGGGTGGCGACGCCGTGGAGCTGGTTCCGCCATTATGTTCTAGGGGCAGGGTTTATGGACGGGTATCGAGGGGCGCTGATCGCGAAGATGGCGGCGCGAGGAGTACGGTTGAAGTACCAAAAGCTGGGAAAACTGGTGGAAGCGGAGAAGAAAACGGGCGGCGGTGAGGCGTGATACCCCTGATCGTGGACTTGGAAATGGAGTGGAGGGGAGGGCAAAATCAGGCGTTTTTGCTGCTAAAAGGGCTGTATGAGCGGGGACATGCAGCGGAATTGCTGGCTGCACACGGGTCTTCGTTGGGTCAAAGGGCTAAAAAAGAGGGTATTTACGTGCATTCGGTGTCCCGGGGCAGCTTTCGAATGGCGGCGGCATCGATGATGCGGAGGCTGCTGGCGGACGGCAGGATCGAACTGGTGCATGCAAATGAGGCCCACGGATTGACCGCGGCGTGGATGGCATTGCCGAAAAGACAGCCGCCGCTGGCGGTATCGAGGCGGGTGGGATTCCCACTGAAGAGCGGTTGGATCTCGCAGGCGCGGTACAGGCGAGCAGACGCGATCCTGGCCAATTCCGAGTGGGTGGCAGAGCAGGCGGCGGCTTCCGGCGCGGCTCGGGAAAAACTGCGGGTGGTTTACGAGGGGGTGGAGATCCCGGAGCTGCCGACGGCGGGGCGCCGGGCGGAGGCGCGCAAGAAATGGGGATTGAATCCGGAGGATGTCGTTCTGGGATGCGTGGGGGTGCTGGAAAAGGATAAAGGGCACGAGTGGGTGATCCGGGCGTTGGCGGAGCTAGAGCCGGAATGGCCGAACTGCAAACTGCTGATCGCGGGCGAGGGCGAGTACCGGAGAGAACTGACGTTGCTTTCGAAAGAACTGAAGTGCGGGGATCGCGTGCTGTTCGCGGGCTTTGTGAAGGGCATCGCGGAGGTGTATGAAGCGATGGATGTTTTCGTGTTTCCGTCGCTATTTGAGGGGCTTGGCACTTCCCTGCTATCGGCTATGTCGTACGGGATGCCGTCGATCACGTTTTTCGGGTGCGCGCTGGGAGAGATTGTGGAGGACGGGGTAAGCGGGATTCAAGTAGAAGCGAAGAATGCGGGCGGGATTGCGGAAGCTGCGAGGCGAATTCTTTCGAACGAGGCCTTCGCGAAGAGATTGGGTGAAGCGGCGCGCGCGAGGATCGTGGAGAAGTTCTCGGCGGATACGATGGTGGAAAATACGCTGGCGGTGTATGAGGAATTGATTGAAAGAGGGTGAGGCGATAAGGCTTCGCGTGGCGTGGTTGCCAAGATGCGATGGTTGAGATCCTTCGCCGCGAAACGACGCTCCTCAGGATGACAACGCCTTTTTGTTTTGGTTCGAAAGGAGCCCCCCTCAAGATCACGCGAGCGTGCGGACACAAGGCGCAACGTGCTGCACCCCTACGAAGAAGAGCCATGTACAACGAGGGAACGTCTGGTACCCGGTGGTTAATCAGAAGTCTGCGAGTCGTGGTATACCTTTAGCCCAAGTCGTCGGGCATCCTCGCCTGCCATCATTACAGGTCCCTTATAAGGAGAAAGAAGACAATGCGTTCGCTCCGGCATGTTCTGATCGTTCTTTCCTTGTGCATATGGGCGGTTACTGTGAGCGGTCAGCAGGCTCCGCCCGATACTGGAAAACCCGCGGATTTGTCGCTTACAGCGGTGGGGCGACAGCATCATCCGATTGCGACGAAGAGCAAGGAAGCCCAGGAATATTTCGAGCAGGGGCTGACGCTGATTTACGGGTTCAATCACGAAGAGGCGGCAAGGTCGTTTCAGAAGGCAGCGGGGCTGGATCCGGCGTCACCAATGCCGCTGTGGGGCATCGCAGTCGCGGTGGGACCGAACTACAACCAAGATGTGGACCAAGAACGCGAGAAGCTGGCGTTTGAGACGATTCAGAAAGCGAAGAAGTTGGCGGCCAACGCGCCGCAGGTGGAACGGGATTACGTAGATGCGTTGGCGACACGGTACTCGGATGACCCGAAAGCCGATTACAAACAATTGGCGCGGGATTACGCGGCGGCAATGAGGGCTCTTTCCGCAAAATATCCGGACGATCTGGATGCGGCGACGATCTACGCGGAGAGCCTGATGGATTTGAACCCGTGGAAATTGTGGAGTAACGACGGGAAACCAGCGGAAAACACCGAGTTGATCGTGACGGTGCTGGAAGGCGTATTGGCGCGGGACCCGATGCACGTTGGCGCGAACCACTACTACATCCATGCAGTGGAAGCGTCGCCGAATCCGGAACGGGCGCTGCCAAGCGCACACCGGTTGGACACGGCGGTGCCTGAGGCGGGGCACCTGGTGCACATGCCGGCGCACATCTACGAGCGGACGGGATTTTATGAATCGGCAGCGAAGGCGAACGTCGAAGCGGCTGCAGCGGACAAGACATACGCGAAAAAGTACGGGCAGGTCGGAAGCATGTACGACCTGATGTACCACAGCCACAACGAGCATTTTCTGGCGATGGCGGCGAGTATGACGGGAAATTACAAGCAAGCGAAGGGCGCGGCGGACGCGATGGCGAAGCGGCTGGAGCCCCACGCGAAGATGATGCCGATGCTGGACGGTTTCATGGGGACGCCGATCTGGGTGGATGCGCGGTTCGGGAAATGGCAAGAGATTCTGGCGTATCCGGAACCGATCAAGGAATTGCCGGGGACGCACGCGCTGTGGCGATATGCAAGGACGATAGCGTATGCGCAGACAGGCAAGATCGCGGAGGCGGAACGCGAAGAAACGATGTTCATCGGGGAAGTGGGAGCGATGCCAGGGGATGCGAAGTTTGGGGAGATGAATCTGGCGAGCGATGTGTTTGGCGTGGCGACGCAGGTTGCGGAAGCGCGGATAGAGGCGGCAAAGGGACAACTCGATTCTGCCGTGCTGCACTTCAAGAATGCGGTGGAAATGGAGGACAAGCTGAATTACGACGAGCCAGCGGATTGGTATTACCCGGTGCGGGAATCGCTGGGCGCAGCGTTGCTGGCGGACGGAAAAGCAGCAGAGGCGGAAGAGGTGTTTCGAGCGGATTTGGTGCAGAATCCGAGGAATCCGCGGTCGTTGTTTGGATTGCAGCAGGCGTTGGCGGCACAGAAAAAGACGAGCGATGCGGCGTGGGTAGAGCGGCAGTTTGCGGAGGCGTGGAAGAACGCGGATGTGAAGTTGGGGTCGGCGGCGGACTTGTAAGGACGACAGGTTGCCGGCGGAGATGGCCGGTCCTACTCGTAGCGCAGCGCAACCATGGGATCGACGCGGGTGGCGCGACGGGCGGGTATATAGCAGGCCAGTAGGGCCACGAGAAATACGAGCGTGATGCTTGCGGCGAAAGATATTGGATCAGTGGGTTTGATGCCGTAAAGGGCGCTCGCCAAGAGGCGCGTGGCAACGAGAGATGCCAGCAACCCGATCGCGGCAGCGGAGGCAGCGAGTTTGAGCCCCTGGAGCATCACCATTCCCAACACGTTTCGATAACCAGCTCCCAAAGCCATGCGAATACCGATCTCATGGCGGCGCTGATTCACTGTGAAAGCGATCACGGCATAGAGCCCGACGGCGCCAAGAAATATTCCGAGAAGGGCCAGAGCCACGACGAAGTTGGCGGCCATTTGATCCTCCCAGAACGCTTGCCGCATGAGGTAGCGCAAGGTGCGAACGGTAACCGGAACATTCGGATCGAGGTCGCGAAGGCGATTGCGAACACTCGCGACCAGGGGACGGGTGTCCGCGGCGGTCTCGACAATGAGCGTCCCTTCGGTGGAGGGCGCTTGCGCGAAGGGCAGGTACATGTAGGGCTCGGGCGCTTCGTGTATGCGGTTGATCTTAGCGTTTTCGACGATGCCGATAATCTGACGATGCTTGCCGGCCGCGAGGATGTGACGGCCGATGGCATCCTGGCCAGGCCAGAATTGTGAAGACATAGCTTGGCTGATGATGACCACGCTGCCTGACAGTGAATCGTCCGCGGGCGAGAACGCCCGGCCAGCGAGCAAGCGAGTGCCCACCGTCTGGAAGTACCCGACGCCGACGGCATTGAACTTGATGGGAATGTTCTGCTGGCCCTGGGGCAAGGTGATCCCCGGAATCGCCACAGGCAAGGTGGCCCCGCCGCCGGAATCGGAAAGCAGAACACGGCGGGCAAATGCTGAGCGTATGACGCCGGGGAGGCGGGTAGTCTGGTCTGCTGCGGCCGCAAACAATGCGGAACTGCGTTCGGCGTCGTATCCGGCAATGCCGGGGACGAGGTCGAAGAAGACCAGACTTTTGCGGGTACTGAATCCGAGGTCAATACTGTGGCTGGAAAGGAGACTCCTTACCAGCAGACCGGACGCGGTGAGCAACACAACGGCTAAAGCAATTTCTCCCACCACCAGGACATCCCGTAGAGCGATACGACGCGCCGAAGCAAGACCGCGCGACACATCACCCTTCAGGGCAGGAACCAGGCTGGGCTTCAAGGCCTGGAGAGCAGGGACCAAGCCGATCACCAAGACCGTAACCAGGGACATCAGCACAGTGAACGCGACGACCCGGGGGTTCAAACGCAGGTCGAGACCAAGGGGAAATTCGGAGGGAGGCAGGAAGGCAGGCTGTAGCGTGAACGACCATTCAGCAAAAAGCAAACCGAGTAGAGCGCTGGAGGCGGTCAGCAAGAAGCTCTCGGTCAACAATTGGCGCAACAAACGGAGCCGACCGGCACCGAGAGCCAAGCGAACCGCGACTTCGCTGCGTCTCGTTTCGGCACGGGCGAGAAGGAGACCGGCAACATTGGCGCAGCAGATCAACATGACCAAGCCGACGGAGGCCATGAGGAGAAAAACCGGAACGAGCGCATCGCGGAGGCGCTCGGGTTGCGTCACAAGAGCAAGGTCCCTGGCCTTGTCGACCGCAGGGTAAGTGTGAGCAAGGCGACGTCCAATGGTTTGCAGTTCAGTTCTCGCTTGCCCAGCGCTGACACCGGAGCGCACGCGAGCGAGAAGTTCGAAGTCTCGATCGCCCCGGTCAGCAAGTTCGGAAGAGGCGTATTCCGTCGTAGCGGGAAGCCACAGATCGGTGGGCACACCAGGTTCGAGACCGTGAAAGTGAGGAGGGGCAATGCCTATGACGGTGTAGCTCTGGCCGGTGAGCCAGACCGGCTTGCCGACCAAAGCGGGATCGGCGTGGAAAGCGCGCTTCCAAAGAGAATCACTGATGATGACAACAGGAGGCGTGTTCCCCACCAGGTCGGTGGCGAATGCGCGGCCCAATTGGGGGGAGACGCGCAGGATGGAAAAATAGTTGGGCGAGACCAGGTCGTCCAAGACATATTGGGAATCCGCTCCGATGCGAAGCGTTTTCATATGACGAGACCACGCAGCAATGCCCTCAAACGCGCTGACTTGCGCGCTCAAATCCTGATAGTCAGGGAAAGAAAACATGCCGTCTGGTCCCTGCGGCGTGGTCGCGAGGATTTTCGCCAGTTGTTGTGGAGACTCGCCAGACCAGGGGCGAAGCCAAGCGGCTTCCGCGAAGCTGAACATAGCGGTGTTGGCGCCGATGCCGAGGGCGAGCGTCAGGACAGCAACAACGGTGAAACCGGGGTTCTTCAGCAGCATGCGGAGGCCGTAACGTACGTCGATCACGAAGTCCTCGATGCGCGGCCAGCGCCAGACCTGTCGAGAGTCTTCTTCAACCAGCGAAACGTTACCAAACTGCCGGCGGGCCGCGGCGCGTGCTTCGTCTGGCGGCAGCCCGCTCGCTACCAGTTCTTCCGTCATTTCGTCGAGGTGTGCGCGAATCTCCTCGGAGAGCTCGGAGCGAAAACGACGGCGAGAGAATGTGCGTTGAAACCAGTTCATGACTCACCCGGCGCGAGAACTCTGGTGATTCCTTCAAGCATTCGCTCAAAGCGCGAGACTTCGTCTTCGAGGTGCTTTGCGCCCGCGGCGGTCAGCTTATAAACGCGCACACGGCGGTTCGTGGAGGATGTGCGCCACTCAGCCTTGACCAATTCTGACTTGAGGAGGCGCTGCAGCGCCGGGTAAAGCGAGCCCTCTTCGATGTGTAAGAGGTCGTTGGAATTGCGCTTAATGGTCTGGGCGAGCGCATAGCCATGCAGGGGCTGGCGCTTGAGGGTGCGGAGAATCATCATTTCCAGTGCACCGGGAAAGAGGTCGCGCTGTAGTTCCGGTTTTCTCATGCGGTAGTCGGCCGCCTGGAGCGAGGGGAATCTGATCTAGGCATAGAGTAAAATAGTATAGAGAGGGGATGGAGTCAAGCGCTTTTGTGCGGCGATCGTTGGCGAAGACATGGGCAAAATCGGAGGGCCTAGAATGGCGAAAGCGCCGAGCGGATCCTTCTCTATCCGTGCGGCGCTTCGCTTGCGCTAGTAACTTTACATCCCTCAAGTGTTTCCAGCCGTTCCCTCCTGACCGCTTGCCGAAACCGTCAAGCTAATTCGCAGATTCAACTACCCATCGCCCCTTGGGATCGAGGAACTCCACGCCAATCGCATAGCCGTCGCCATGGATGGGCTGGCAGTAGGCCACTCGAGCCGAGGAACGAAACTCTCCGGAGCGCGAAGCGAGAGTGAGCTGCGCGCCTTTCTCCCAGTGCCGGACGCTGACGACACGCGCCCCTTTGGCACTGACGTTTTCCGTAAAGGTGGTTTCCACGCCGGGAAGGTGCCGATGCCCTTCGAGCATCACCGGAATTTCCATGGGGATGCGGCTTTCGCGGCGTTGGGATTGAAACTTTTCTTTGAGAGGAGGCATGGGCGGAGTGTCCTCACAAGCACGCGGCGATGCGCGCGATGGAATTGATGGCGCTGCCACGGTGCTTCATGCGATAGAGAGCGCGATCGGCGGCAGAAAGAAGTTTTTCGGCGGTATCGCCATCTTCGGGATAAGCGGCAATGCCGGCGCTGACGGAGAGGGCTGGTTCCTCCGTCTCGGCGGCCAAGCGTTCGCGAATGCGATTCGAGACACGCGTGGCAATCTCCTTGGGAGCTTCGGGAAGAACGATGGCAAATTCGTCGCCGCCGTAGCGGGCGGGGGTATCAATGGCGCGGGAGTGGTTGCGCAGGATCTTGCCGAGGCGAACAAGAGAACGGCTGCCAACGAGATGGCCGAAGCGATCGTTGATGGACTTGAGGCCGTCCATATCGAGCAGCACGACGCTGAAGGGGCGGTGCGTGCGGCGGGAGCGATCGAGCTCGGATTCGATGACCGCGATCAGGCGGCGATAGTTGGCAAGACCGGTGAGCGGATCGCTGATGGCGAGCGAACGAACCTGATCGAAGAGTCGCGCCTGGTCAATCAGAGCGCCGCAAAGCATGACGGTGTAGCCAGCAACCTTGGTGAGTTCGGCGAGGAAGAACGGGCCGTCGAAAATCCGCTGAGAAAACATGGCCGCGAGATGGCAGGCGGCGTTGAGGAAGGCGACGAGGAAGAGCGAATAGTCGTAGAGAGAAGTCTCACTGTCGTTCTTCTGGCGGTCCCGATAGCGGCGGTAGAAGAAGAAGGCCGCGAGCGCAAAGAGCCCGCCGGGAAGGAGTTCCCAGGGACGAGAAAAAAAGGCACCGAACTTAGCGACAGGAGTTGCTGGCGCGGCAAGGAAAGCAGCGCTGGTGATGTAAGCGGCGCCAACGACGACGAAGAGAGCACCCGCGGTTTCGCGGCTGGGCTGGCGCGAAACCGGGAGAAAGCGTTCGACGGCGAGAGCGGCGAGAAGAAGAACTCCGAGAAGAGTGCGGCCGACCATCCAACCCACGGGCACATGAGAAATCATGAGCTGGCCGGCACGGAGCAGTGAAGTTAGACCGAAGTAGCCGATGGTCTCAATCATGCCGGAGAGGACGAAGCCGAAAGCCAAGATCAGTGCGATGCGGTCATGGGTACCGCGGAAGCGAACCAGCGCGTTGGCGGCGTAGCAGAAGCTAATCAGGGAGCCGCCGACCTCGAGATAGAGGTAAGTGGTGGGGCTGCCGCCCGCGTGGACCGAGCGGGAATAGAGCACGAGGCCCAGGAAAAGCGCCAGCGAGGCCGCGTAGGCGACGGCGGGCAGGTTTCCGCGGTCCTTGCGGAGAAACCCAGCGATTTTTGCCCAATCCCCCACGAAATCCCCCAATGTCCGGAGAAAACCGGACAACACCCGGGGAAATGCACGTCGGTGCCCTTTTGTGGCGGGGTAAACATACCCTCTAACCGATTCAAAATAGGGACGTTATTTTGGACGGCGGGAGGGGATTGTCGCGAATGAGACAAGGCGAGACCGGAATGGAGGGAGGGTGCGTCTTAAATTGAAACGATAGGGTCAATGTAGCCAGAGAGTTAGCAGAGGTTTAGACAAAAATGGGGCAAAGTGGGACAAAGTCTCAAGGTGAGACAGTCTCAAGGTGCGATGAAGCGGTTCAGGGCTTGGGAGGCAGGTCGCGGGCGGCAATTTCACTGGCGAAATTGTTGCGCTTGTGGGTGCCGTCGCAAAAGGGAGAATTCGCGGAGTGGCCGCAGCGGCAAAGGGAGACGGCGGTCCTGCCACCAAGGCCGAAGATATTGCCAGCCTGGTCGACGATTTCGAAATCGCCTTCGATGCGGATGGGTCCGTTGTTGAAGACTGTCACTTTGGTGCCGGCCACGAGTGCCTCCGAGGAGTGTTGTTGGGGTGCGAATACACGATAGCGGGAGATGGGAAGAATGTAAACCGATCGAGGAAGTAGGGATGAAAAGACCCACCCTTTCCGCAAAAAAGCACGGACAGGATGGGGCGCGCTCAACGGTCAGTAGCGAGGGACGGACGAGTCGACTTCGGTGGACCAGGAGAGGATACCGCCGCGAAGATTCGAAATCTTGCGGAAACCGGCCTGGCGGAGGAAGTCGACGGCTTGCGCGGAACGCTTGCCGCTCTTGCAGTGCGCAACGATTTCGCGCGCGGAATCGAGTTCATGAACGCGGCGCGGGAGCTCGCCGAGCGGGATCAGGTGTCCGTGCAGATTGCAGATTTGATATTCGTGGGGCTCGCGGACATCCAGGATGAAGATATCGTCTCCGCGATCGAGCCTTTCCTTCAGTTCGCGGGGAGTAATTTCCGGGACGTGGAGATCGGTCTCGGCTTCTTCTTCGCCGCGAATGCCGCAGAACTCGTTGTAGTCGATGAGCTGGTGAATCGTGCGATGGCTGCCACACATCGGGCAGTGCGGATTCTTGCGGAGTTTGAGCTCGCGAAACTTCATGGCGAGAGCGTCAAAAAGAACCAGCCGGCCTTCGAGAGAATCGCCCTTGCCGATGATGAGCTTGATGGTTTCGAGGGCCTGGAGCGAGCCAACGATGCCAGGAAGCACACCGAGGACGCCACCTTCGGCGCACGAGGGGACCAGGCCGGGCGGGGGTGGCTCGGGATAGAGGCAGCGGTAGCACGGGCCATCGGGCATGCCGAAAACGGTGACCTGACCTTCGAAGCGGAAGATGGAGCCGTAAACATTGGGCTTGCCGAGGAGGATGCAGGCGTCGTTGACGAGGTAACGAGTGGGGAAATTGTCGGTGCCATCGACGATGACGTCATAGTCCTTGAAGAGTTCGAGGGCGTTGGCGCTGGTGAGCTTGGTCTCGTAAGTGGTGATACTGACGTCGGGATTGAGATTGGTGAGGCGCGCCTTGGCGGCTTCGGTTTTGGGCTTGCCGACGTCGCTGGTGCCGAAGGTGACCTGGCGCTGGAGATTCGTGAAGTCGACGACGTCGAAATCAACGAGACCGATGTGGCCGATGCCCGCGGCGGTGAGATAGAGGCCAAGAGGCGCGCCGAGGCCGCCGGTGCCGATGAGAAGGGCTTTGGCGCCTTTGAGTTTGAGCTGACCTTCCATGCCCACCTCAGGCATGATGAGGTGGCGGCTGTAGCGGAGGATTTCTTCGTTAGTGAGGCTCGCTGCCGGCGTAGCGCCGGTCAACGGCTGCTGCTTAGTGGCCATGTTGATTCCCCAGTCCATAGTTTACTTGGGCGCGAGGATAGATGGAAGAAGGCAGGGGATGAGATCCTTCGCTTCGCTCAGGATGACGCGCCTCTACCTTAGGTTTGCGCGCAGGCAGGAATAGCTGTGGCACGTGGCTTTACAGCAAGAAGGAGATTGATTAGGCTGAAAGGACCATGTGGAACGTAGAAGAACGATTTGAAAAGAAGCAGATGGACAAGCTGGCGTCGCTGGGATTCTCGGTGGGCAGCACGCGAGGCGTGGTGCGGGTGGAGAAGTACGGTTGTGGGGCAGAATTCCGGCAGAATCCGAACGAACAATTTCAGATGACGATCTTGCCGACCATCATGGTGAAGGGGCAGTTCGCCCGGCTGTGGGACGCTGGCTACCAGAAATTTCTGTTGAGCGATGACGGTGCGAAATATCCAGCGGTGGCGGAGCAGTTGGCGAACCTGCGGAAGTTTAACGAAGAGCTGCGGACGGCGCTGGGGGTGCCGACGTTTTACAACGAAGCGCTGGGATCGGTAAGTTTGTTGAGTGTGTATGACCGCGTGAAGGGTAGACCGGGCGACGTGCCGGACAAGACGGTGGGAGCACACGAGCCGACAGAAGGCCATTGATTATTCAGGGGCAGCGGCCCCGAGACGCGAGTTGGGCAGCGGCACGATTTATGTCGTGCCGTTTTTGTTTTTCGAAAGACCGGCGGAGGCTTCGGCGAGCTGACGGCGGAATTGGGCAGGGTCGACGCGGTGTTTGGCAGCTTTGCGGGAACCGATGAAAATGACGGGGATGTCGTAGCCGTAGAGGGCTGTGAGATGCGGGTCGCTGTCGATATTGACTTCGCGAAGGACGGCATGGAATTCATGGAGAAGCGGCAGCAAGACGAGCTTGGCGTCTTCGCAAAGATGACAACCTGGACGGGTGTAGAGGGTGACCTCGAGAGGAGGAGAGGAGGCGGTCATGGGACGGGATGGGAGTAGCGCTGGAAGGGACCGGCGTAAGGATAGAAGGCGTGCGCGCGATAGAGTTCGGCAATCTGGCGGAGGTGTCCGAGATCGTGATTGGCGAGTTCGTGGAGCATCTGGGACAAGGTGATGGAACCCATTTCGTAGTGGTGGGCAGTGCGCGAGCCGGCCGTGGCGGGAATGGAGTTGAGGTAGACGAGGAAGACGCGGCGAAGAGCAACGAACTCTTCGAGATGACGGGCGGCGGATTTCTGATGAGCTTCTTCCGCAGAATGCGGGACGAATCTGGGAAGGTTGGGCGAGTGTTCGAGCATGATGAGCTTGGCGCGCTGGTTGTAGAGGCTCTCAATGACGGTCATGTGAGCGAGGACTTCGATGATGGACCAACGGTCGGGAGCGGGCTTCCAACCGAGAAGGCTGGGAGGCAGGTCGCGAAGCAGAATTTCGAGGACGGCGGGAGTTTTTTCAAGTAAGGAAATGGGAGCCTGAAGCGAAGTTGCGGCAGCAGGTTGCATGGGGGCCTCGGAAACGAAGGCAGAATTGTAGTTCAATGGAAGAGGAAGGCCAAGACTGGCCTGGCGGATTCGTGGTAACGGGGCTAAAGACCCGCAGGTACACGGGAGGACGGATGGGACGAGTCGTAGCGCTGATGGATGATCTGTTTTTTCAGATGAAGGTGCTGGAAACGGCGAAACATCTGGGCGTGGAGTTCAAGGTGGCGAAGAATGCGGAAGTGCTGGCGGGAATGCTGGAGCCACCGACGAAGCTGGTGATTGTGGACCTGAACGCAAAGAGCAATCCTGTGGCAACCATTGCGCAGATTCGCGCAACACAAAAAGAGCTGCCGGTGGTGGCGTTCCTGTCGCACGTGCAGACGGAACTGGCAGCGCAGGCACGCGCGGCCGGATCGACGGAAGTGATGCCGCGGTCGGTGTTCACACAAAACCTCGCACGGATTCTGGAACCCGCAAAGGACTGAACGTTGAAGATTGGGAATATCTGCAAATGTTCGATGCCATGGTTGCTGGCGTTGATCAGCGTGGCGTTTCTCACGCCGGTGAAATCACCCGGGGCGGAGCCGCCGTCGGAGGCAGCCATCACGCTACGGGATATTTTGATGGCGGCGTGCTCCCACAACGCGGCGCAGTTCAAAGCACACCTAACGGCGCGAAATGCGGCGGCGTTTTCGAGGCTGGCCCCGGCGGCACAGGTAACGCTGTTGAAGCGATTCGTGCTGCTGGATAACACAGGTACGCCGAATGCAGAACTGAATGAGAAAGGCGAGATCACGGTCAGTTGCGTGACAGATCAGGTGACAACGCAAATGCTGATCGGCAGGGCGGAGATTCGGGAGAGTCTGGCGTTTCTGCCGCTTGTGGTGAGGGAAAGCACGGATACGGCGGGAACAGGCGCACGGCGGATTCAGATGGGGCTGGTGAAGGAGAACGGGGAATGGAGGCTGCTATCGCTGGGCTTGCTGCTGCTGGATCTGCCGTCGCTTGGGGAAGAATGGGACCGCGCCGAGATCGATCCCAACGAGAAGTCGGCGCTGGCGTCGATGAAGGAATTGCAGGGGGCTATTGAAAAGTATCGCGTGACGTACACGAGGCTGCCGGATTCGCTGAGCGTGCTGGGACCACCGGCAAAGGGGACGCCGTCGATTGACGAGGCGGGACTGGTGAGCGCAGAACTGGCGTCAGGGAAGAAGGACGGTTACACGTTCCGGTACGTGATTGTGGGGGCGAACAACTCCGGAGCGCCAGCAAAGTATGAGTTAGCGGGGATGCCGGTGACGTATGGGCGGACCGGGACGACGTCGTACTTCCTGGATTCGTCGGGGACATTCCATAGCGGGGACCATAGGGGAGCAGTGGGGACGGCAGCGGATCCCAAAGTGGAATAGTACGTTGTTGCGTTGACCAGTTTGCGAGAAACTAAGAGGAAGCAGATTCCTCGCGCAAGCACCGCGCTCGGAATAACAGTTGCAGAACCGTTTCTGCGAACGGTAAGCCCTGCCCTCCGATCCCCTCCATTTCCCAGTGGGCTATTTAATTAACTGATTAGAACATTCCACGAACGGGCTATTGCGAGGCCCGGATCTGCGCGTGAGAATTGGCGTGGGATCATCCGGCTTCGCGCGGGGAATACCGCGCGGATGCAACCCTCCCAGACAAGCAAGCTGGCTTCATGCGCCAGCGTTCGGAGACGGAGCATGCCGGATGTCACGGTGGAACGGCGGAGCGCGCCGCGCTACCCGATGGTGCTGTCGGCGGATGTGGTGGAACTCCCGCGAGGAGCGAGGCTGAGCGCGCGAACGTCCGACATCAGCCTGACAGGATGCTATATCGATACGCTGAACCCGATACCGCAGGGTTCGGAGATCCGGCTGAGAATCAGCCACAACAATGAAATTTTCGAAGCGGTCGGACGCGTGGTGTACGTGAGCTACGGGTTAGGGATGGGTGTGGTGTTTACCAAGATGACGGAGGATGAGAGGGCGCGGCTGGTCAGATGGCTGGAGAACCGGGAGCAGGAGTTCTAGGGACAGCTGGCACGTGTGGACATAGGGTGCCGTATGCTGCGCCCCTGCAAAGCAGCGATGCAGGGTGCAGGTGAGGAGAACGGCACTGGAGGAGAGAAGCGGGCGGTTTTTCGGGGCGTGGTGAAGTACGCTAACATCGTCAAAGAATCCATGAGACCAGCCTTTCCAGGTGCGATGGCGGCGTTGTGGCTCGCCGCGTTGATGATTTTTGCGGCGCCAGCGTCATCCGCGCAAGAACCGGAAGCGATGGATGCTTCCCTGCCGGTGTTTGAGTTCCACAGCAGTTTCTGGGTGAACCTGCACCACTTTTTGTACCACGAGGCACGCGCACGGATGGCAGTGAAAGAAGCGGGAGAGAGCGGCGCGACAAAGACGGACTGGCCGACGTTGCGGCAATCCAATGTGGTGACATCGCCGTTGACGGCCGAACAACAGAGGGTGTGGGACGACGCGATTGCCTATTACATTGCAAATTACGCGGGCAAAGATTTGCTGGTGAACATCGATTTGATCCTGTTGAAAGATCAACTCGGGGATTTCGAAGCCTGTCCGGAGTTAACGGGGAAAAAGCAGCCGAGGTGCGATGCGGGGCTGCCGGGACGAATCGGTCCGGTGCTGGAAAGTGTGGCGTCGATCTATCGGGCACACTGGTGGGCGGATCAGGACCGGACCAACCGGCGATGGGTGGCGCGGGTGGCGCCGCTGGTGCGGGAACAGGGTGTGGGGCTTTCAGAACGGCTGGCGGAGATTTACCAGACGCGGTGGCCGAAGGAGCGGATACGCGTGGATGTGTGCGCGTACGCGAATGCGGCGGGGGCGTACACGACGATTGACCCGCTGCGCGTGACCATTGCGAGCATGGATCCGCGGAATCAAGGGGCAGAGGCGTTTGAAGTACTGTTTCACGAGGCGTCGCACAGTATTGCGTTGCCGGTGCAAGCGGCAATCAACCGCGAGTGCAAGCAAAGAGACAAGCCGATACCGAGGAATCTGTGGCACGCGCTGATCTTCTACACAACGGGCGAAGTGCTACGACCGATCATGAAAGGGCAGCCGGAACCGGCAAAAGGGTCTGCGGAAAAGGGCGGGGACGCACAGAAACCGGCTTCGCAGACGGCACCGCCCGCGCCACCCAAGCCAAATCTCGTGCCATATGAGTTGCGGGACATCCTGACGCAGCGGGGCTGGGAGGAGTATCACCTGCTGCTGGTGCTGTACTGGCAGCCGTACTTAGATGGAAAGGTGAGCTTCGAGGACGCGATCGCGCATCTGATTTCGGCGGCGTAAAGAAGAGGGATTTCCAACTGACACACTGCATTGGGAATGAAGAATTTGGGCTGGTTTGAAACAGAAGGCATGGCGATCACGGTTTGTTCGGGGGGCGACGGTATGTTAGTCTTTTGCCTGCAACACTCAGCCCGGCCAAGCGCCACGAACGTCCCCACGTCGCTCGACCATTTCCTGCGGTGAGCCTCGCGAGTCGTGGGGGAAGTCATCTCTGCGCAAAGCAGCCTGGGCCAAGGATCCGTGACCGACATGCCTGGCAGACAAGTGGCTTCGCAACCCGAGAAAGAGGCACGCGAGATCAAGCTCGCGCACTCACCGGATTCCGACGACGCATTCATGTTTTACGCGCTGGCGACGCACAAGCTGCCGACACCCGGATACAAATACACGCACATTTTGTCTGACATTCAGTCGCTGAACGAGGCGGCGCTGACGGAGACGTACGACGTGACGGCGGTAAGCTTTGCGGCGTACCCGTCGCTGCGAGACAAGTACATCCTGCTGGATTGCGGGGCGAGCTTCGGCGAAGGGTATGGGCCGATCGTGGTGGCGACGCGTTCGATGAAGCCCGGGGAGCTGAAGGGAAAGCGCATCGGCGTGCCGGGGCTGAAGACGTCGGCGTACCTATCGTTGAAGCTGTATGAGCCGGATTTCGAAGCAGTGGTGATGCCGTTTGACAAGATCATCGAAGCGGTAAAGAACGATATCGTGGATGCGGGATTGCTGATCCATGAAGGACAGCTGTTTTTTCCGCAACTAGGACTGCACCGCATTGTGGATTTGGGAGTGTGGTGGCAAGAACAGACCGGGTTGCCGTTGCCATTGGGCGGAAATGCGGTGCGGCGATCACTGGGCGCGGATTTGGGCCGACTGATTGCGAAAACGATTCGCGACAGCGTGGCGTATGGATTGGAACACCGCGAAGAGGCGTTGAATTACGCAATGCAGTTTGCACGGGAAATGGACACGGAACTGGCCGACAAGTTTGTCGGGATGTATGTGAACAAGTGGACGCTCGGGTATGGCGAGAAGGGGAAGAAAGCCGTGCGCGAGTTGATTGAGCGCGGAACGGCGGCGGGGATATTGCCGGGTCCGGCGACGGTGGAATTTTTGGAAGAGTAGCTGGCGTTCAGTAGTGCCCTACCTCATCGTTCACGAAACGAGCAGATTCAGGATGGCCGCGCAAAGCGGCTAGAAGATCGTCGTGACTGTGCGCCGAGACGTAGTGGTTGAGATCCCTCGTTGCGGCGCTATTTCTTTGGTGGCGGTAACGGCGTGAAGTACAAATCCTGATAATCGAAGCTGAAATCCGCCAGGGGCGAGACGGCGACCATGGTGAAGTGGTCAATGGAGCCGTCGGGCTTGAGGGCAAAGGTGACGAAGGCATCTTCGACGGTGCGATCACGCCAGTGCGCCTTGAAAGTGTCGAATTGCCAGTGCTGAAGATCGGCGATGCCCTTTGAAGTGTGCTCGAAGTTGAGAACGAGGCCGGTGCTTTCCTGCTTGATGTTGACCCTGCCATACCAGAGATCGGAATAATCGCCAGCGTATTTTTCGAGAGGGAGTGAGGGCTTGGAATCCGCCGCCCGGGATTGCGAGGCCTTGGCCATGGTGTCGTCGGCATCTTTTTTGTTCTTGTCGTCAAGAGACTTGAAGGCGGCGATGTAGTCGATGGTGGAACCAGCGAAATAGGAATCGAGGATGTGATAGAGGACAGCGTCGAAGGCGCTATCGGATTCAGCGTTGGTGAGGATGACGACACCGAGGTTTTCTTCGGGGACGAGCATGACGCGGGTGACAAAGCCAGCGACTTCGCCGGTATGGCCGACGAGTTTGCGGCCCTTGTAGTCGCGGAGCCCCCAGCCCATGCCGTAGCCAGCGTATGCGCATTTCCTTGGAGACGTAGGGGTCGTACATCACAAAGCCTTTGAGGCGGTCGTAAACGGGGTCGTCTCAGGAGATTTTGCCGGCATCAACGAGAGTGGCGAGAGCGGCGGCGGTGAAGGCTTTGGTGTTGGAGCCGATGCCGAAGAGAGTGTTTTCGTCGACGGGAGCGGGATCGCCGAGCTTGCGAACGCCGTAGCCCTTGGAGAAAACGACTTTGCCGTCTTTGACAATGGCAACGGCCATACCGGAGACTTCAAAGATTTTCATGGAGCGTGTGACGTAGTCGTCGAGGTCGGGGGGAGGGGCAGGCTGCTGCGCGACAAGAGGAAACGCGGCGAGAAGGAAGACGAGCAGAGCGGTGAACCGGTGGATGCGGCGGGAACGCATGATGAGTCGAGTCTCCTTATGCGGAATCGGTGGAAGCATACACCAAGTTGAAGGCGCGGAACGGAATGGGAGAAAGGAAATCGTGTAAAGTGAAAACGTGCAAAGCGAAAAGCTGTGGACTTGACGCTATGGAATGGATCAAATACTGTCGGTTTCCGCGATGAGAAGAAAAATCCTGAAATCATTTGCAATGGCTGCTTCCCTTTGCCTGCCGGTATGCACTCTGGGACAAGCGGCGCACGAGTTCCGCGATCAGCCGGAGATTCCGAAGGAATGGCCAAGAGAGGCGGTACGCGGAGCGCACGGAATGGTGGCTACGGATGAGCCGTTGGCTTCGCAAGCGGGCGTGGAGACGCTGAAGCGAGGCGGAAACGCGGTGGATGCGGCGGTAGCAACGGCGTTTGCCCTGGCAGTGGTGGAACCGGCGGCAGGAAATATCGGCGGGGGCGGGTTCATGCTCGTGCGGATGGCAGATGGGAAGACCACGTTTTTCGATTACCGCGAAATGGCGCCGGGAAAAGCGACGCGGGAAATGTATATCAAGCCGGACGGTAAGCTGGACAACGAAGCGTCGACGGTGGGTTACCGGTCGGTGGCGGTTCCGGGGACGGTGGCGGGATTGGCGCTGGCACTGAAGACGTGTGGAACGATGAAGCTCGCGGACGTGCTGGTGCCGGCGATCCGGTATGCGGAGCGCGGAATACCAGTGACGGAAAAACTCGCGCGGGAGTTTGCGGAAGAGCGGAAGGATCTGCAGCGCTTTTCGATGAGCGGCCACATCTGGTTGAATGACGGAAAGTACTACAGGGTGGGCGACACGTTGAAGCAGCCGGAACTGGCGGAGACGTTGAAACGAATTGCGAAGAAGGGGCCGCAGGAGTTCTACCGCGGTGAGACGGCGAAGATGCTGGCCGGTGACATGGCCGCGATGGGCGGGCTCATCACTTTGGAAGACCTGGCGAAGTACCAGCCGAAGGTTCGCGAGGCGCTGCGTGCAAACTACAACGTGAACGGATCGAGGTGGGAAGTGATCTCGTCACCGCCGCCGAGTTCGGGCGGAGTGGCGGTGATCGAGGGGCTGAACATGCTGCAGAAGGTACCACTGAAGGGGTGGGACGACCCGCAGAGCGTGCACATGGTGGCGGAGGTGATGCGGCGGATTTTCGCGGACCGCGCGGCGTACCTGGCCGACCCGGATTTTTCGAATGTGCCGGTGGCGGGGCTGACAAGTCCCTGCTACGCGGAGGAACTGCTGGCGACGATCAATACGGTGAGGGCAAGCACCAGTTCGGAGGTGAAGGCCGGGAATCCGCATGTGTGCACGTCGGGGGTGAGCGCAAGCGTGCCGCCGAATACCATCATCAGTCTGGGGGAGGGTCCGCACACGACGCATTTTTCGGTGGTCGATGGAGCCGGGAACGCGGTGGCAAGCACCACGACGCTGAATGACAGCTATGGGTCGCACGTGACTTCGTCGGCGGGATTTTTATTGAACGACGAGATGGACGACTTCACAACGCAACCAGGCGTGCCGAACGCGCTGTTTGGGCTGATCCAGTCCGAGGGGAACACGATTGAAGCGGGAAAACGGCCGCTGAGTTCAATGACGCCAACGATAGTGTTGCGCGACGGGCAGTTGAGCTTTGTGACGGGGTCACCGGGCGGGCCAACGATTATTTCTGTGACGCTGCTGTCGGTGATCAACTGGATGATCCTGGGGATGGACGCGCAAACGGCGATTAATACGCCGCGGTTCCATCATCAATGGCTACCGGACCAGTTGATGATGGAGAAGATGTTCTCTGCGGAGATGGAAGAGCAGATGAAGGAGCGCGGATATATGGTGAAACGGCGCGGGCATATCGGGCTGGTGAATGCCATCGGGATTGATGCGGAGACAGGGGAGCGGTGCGGGGCGGCGGACCCGAGGGATGAAGGGTCGGCGATAGGATATTAGTGGTGTTAACCAACACTGTGTAGTGGGATTCGCGGGACCCATGCGATAGTTGCTACACGCTAAACTGGTCACTTATGCAACGAATCCTTTCGACCTATCTTTTTGTTTCGAAGAAATTGACGCGCGAACTACTGGGACAGGTGCGCGAGGCCGGATTTCAGGCGGTGGAGATCTTTGCGACGCGCAGCCACTTCGACTACGCGACCAAGGCGGAAGTGCAGGCGATCGCGCACGCGCTGGCAGACCATCGGTTGCAGTTGAGTTCGCTGCACGCACCGACAAGCCGGGATGTGAGCGTGAACCGCGAGGGCGGAGTGCCCCTTTCGGTGACGGAAGTGGAGCGAGTGCGGCGAATCGAAGCGATGGACGAGTTGAAGCGTGTGATTGATGTGGCCGAGGATTTGGCGTTTCCGAGGATGGTGCTACACATGGGCGGTTCGCGGGAGGCGGCAGACCCTCGGAAGCGGGACGCGGCGTTCAGCACGCTCGAGCATCTAGTGCTACACGCGAAACACGCCGGGGTGACGATTTGCCTCGAGAACACAACAAGCGAGATGGGGGAGCCGGCGTATTTGCGGTCGTTTGTGGACGAGACACGGCTGACCGGACTGCGATTCAACTTTGATATCGGGCATGCCCATTTGGCAGATGGAGACGCGCCGGGACGAATTGCGCGGAGTTTGGAAACGCTGAGGGATTTGGTAGCGAGCGCGCACATTCACGATAACCACGGAGAGAAGGACGAACACCTGTTACCGTTTGACGGCACGATTGACTGGGCAGAGGCCGGGAAACTACTGCACGGATTGCCGGCGGGAGATGTGCCACTGACGCTGGAATTGAAAGAGAAGATCGGGCCGGAATCGCCTACGCTGACGGAGCAGATCACAGGAGCGGCGAAGTCGCTGGACCGACTGGAAGAATTCTGGCGGAACGGAAGTACGGCCTAGAGCATGGGGAAGACGGGTTCGCGGAAAATCGGGAAGAAGATTTCCTTTGACTCGGGGCTCCATCCGCGGATCGATTGTGGGCTCACGAGCACAGGCGTGCGCATCTCCGGATTGCTCATTTTGAGCGAGTAGCCATTGGCCAAGTAGGAAGGAATTTCGCGATCATCAGAGATCGGGATGTACGGTCCCTTCTTGCCTAATTGAACATGATAGCGATTGTCCTGGAACCGATGAGGCAAGAGACGGGTTCCGGCATTTTTCCCGCGCGAGACAGTGGCAAACAACATTGGAGTTCTCCCAAAGAATGAAATGGAAGGCGATTGTACGAAGACGGGAACAGCGACGTAAGAGCAAACTCTGTGGAAAAATGTGCGTGGCTGTGAAAGATTCTGACGCTACGAATGCAAGGGTTGACAAAAGTTTCCGTTGTGCCGCGTGACGGGTAACGAGAGGCTTCCGGAGTAGTCGGCCGCAAGAACGTTGGTGAATCGGAACGTCCTTCCAGAAAAACAAATCGGAGTGAGTCTTTGTTAGACTAGTGGATTGTGGTGTGTGCGGCGATCCCTATTATGACTACGATCACGATTGAACAGGCTGGGCAGCACGACGGACAGGAAGTAACGATACAGGGCTGGCTCTACAACATGCGGGAGGCAGGGAAACTGCTGTTCCCTATCTTTCGCGACGGCACCGGAATTATCCAGGGTGTGTGCTCGCTGAAGGAATCGCCGGATGCGTTTGAGCGGCTGAAGGGGCTGACGCAAGAGTCGAGCCTGATTGTGGGGGGGAAGATTCGAGCGGAGCAACGGGCACCCGGCGGATACGAGATTGGCATAACAAGAGTCGAAATTGTGCAGAAGGTGTCGGAGGAAACACCATTCCCGATTCAACTGAAAGAACACGGCGTGGATTTCCTGCTGGACCAGCGGCATTTGTGGATCCGCACACCACGGCAGGCGGCGATTTTGCGGATTCGCGCGGAGGCGATACGCGCGGCGCGGAACTACATGGACAGCCAGGGGTACACGCTGACGGATGCGCCAATGTTCACGCCGGCGGCCTGTGAAGGCACCTCGACGCTATTTGAAGTGAACTACATTGATGACCAGAAGGCATACCTGACGCAAAGCGGGCAGTTGTACATCGAAGCGACGGCGATGGCACTGGGGAAGGTATACACATTCGGTCCGACATTCCGGGCGGAGAAGTCAAAAACGCGACGGCACTTGACGGAATTCTGGATGCTGGAGCCGGAAGCGGCGTACGCAACGCTGTACGACATGATGGATCTGGGCGAGGGCCTGGTGAGCGCGATCGTGCAGGGCGTGGTGAAGAACCGCTCGCGCGAACTGGAGATGCTGAAGCGGGACATCAAGAAGCTGGAGAACGTCAAGCCACCGTTCCCGCGGGTCACGTATGAAGAAGCGATCGAGATTCTGCAGAAGAACGGAAAGCCGGCGAAGTTTGGCGACGATTTTGGCGGGGACGAAGAGACGGTGATCTCGAACAGCTTCGATCGGCCGGTGATGGTGCACCACTATCCGACGGCGATCAAGGCGTTCTACATGCAGCCGGACGCGGAGCGGCCGGATTTGGCGCTGTCGTTTGACATGCTGGCCCCGGAGGGGGCGGGGGAGATCATCGGGGGGAGCCAGCGTATTCACGACTACGATCTACTCGTTAAGAGACTGAAAGAACACAACTTACCAGAAGAGGCATTCCAGTGGTATCTCGATTTGCGGCGGTATGGAAGCGTGCCGCATGCGGGGTTTGGCCTGGGTTTGGAGCGCACGGTGGGCTGGATTTGCGGCACCGAGCACATCCGGGAAGTCATTCCCTTCCCGCGCATGATTTACCGCGTGTATCCTTAGACCGGGGTAGTTGAGCACCATCCCGTAGTTTCCCGCGCAGCACGACCAGCAACTTGAGGTGGTCATTCCGGGGCGTTACCCGAGGAACCAGCTCGCTTCGAGAGCAGATTCCTCGGCACGCGTGCCAGCAGCAAAGAAGGTCGGAATGGCCGTTTCGGGGGCGAGAGAGAACAGATGCCACAGAAGATTCGAATCATTGGGGTACCGATGGACCTGGGGGCGAGCCGCCGAGGAGTGGATATGGGCCCCTCGGCGCTGCGCGTGGCGGGGTTGCAAGGACGAATTAAACAGTTAGGGCACCACGTGGAGGACATCGGGAACATTTCGGTGAAGCAGCCGGAAGAGATGCCGTATGGGGAAAAGCGCGCGAAGTACATCGAAGAGATCGCGGACGCGTGCAAGGACCTGGGCGTGGCGGTGCAGAAGTCGCTTGACGACGGGTGGGTGCCGCTGGTTTTGGGCGGGGACCACTCGATAGCAGCCGGTTCGATCAGCGGAGTTGCGGCACATTTCCGAAAGGAAAAGAAGAATATCGGGTGCATCTGGCTGGACGCGCACAGCGATATGAACACGCCGGACACTTCGCCGTCGGGAAATGTGCATGGGATGCCGCTTTCGGCAATCATGGGCTACGGCATGGAAGAACTGCACGATCTGTTTGGATTCAAACCAAAAATCGAGCCGCAAAACGTAGTGCTGGTAGGAGTGCGGGATCTAGACTCGCATGAGAAAAAGTTCATCAAGAAGCTGGGGGTAAAAGCGTTCACGATGAGGGAAATCGATGAGCGCGGGATGCGTGAAGTGATGTCGGACGCGCTGAAGTACGCGATGGACGATACGGACGGAATCGCGGTAAGCCTGGATATGGATTTTGTGGATCCAGCGGACGCGCCGGGGGTCGGGACCCCGGTAAGAGGGGGCGTGACGTATCGCGAGGCGCACCTGGCGATGGAAATGATCGCGGACAGCGAAGCGATGGTGTCGATGGAGATCGTAGAGATCAATCCGGTGATCGACGAACACAACCGGACGGCGCTGCTGGCGGTGGAACTGGCATTATCGGGTCTGGGAAAGAAGATCCTGTAGTCGCGCTGCCTGTGGCGCTACCCGATGATCGCTGAGTCTGGTAGTGTTTCGGGCATGTCCACACGATTGATCGACGAGACGGTTGAACCTGCAATTCACGGGTATCTGGATGAACCGGAGCGCGCAAACGGCGATGGTGTGGTGTTAGCGCATGGAGCCGGATCGAATTGCCAAGCGAAATTACTGATTGAGGTGTCAGCCGCACTGGCTGGATGCGGATTCACCGTTCTGCGGATCGATCTGGCGTTCCGGGTGACGCGACCAACCGGTCCACCACGACCGGGAGATGCGGCGCGCGATCGAGAAGGGCTACGGCGTGCGGCTGGGTTGTTGAAGGGAAAGGTGCCCGGACGAATTTTTGTGGGCGGACATTCGTATGGCGGGCGGCAGGCGTCGATGCTGGCGGCAGATGACGCTGGCTCGATGGATGGATTGCTCCTACTCTCCTATCCGCTGCATCCACCGAGAAAGCCAACGGAGTTGCGGACAAAGCATCTCGGAAAGATTGGGAAGCCGGCGTTCTTTGCGCATGGGACGCGAGATCCGTTCGGATCGATTGCGGAAATGAAGGCGGCGCTGAAGTTACTGAGGGTCAGGCACGAATTGCTGGCGATCGAGGGGGCGGGGCACGATCTTGCAGTGAAGAAATCGGTAAGTGGAGCCGTTGGGCAAGTTGCCGCAGCGTTTGGCGCGTTCGCGGGTAATTCTTAGGACCGTTGGAAAGCGAGGAGAATTTCGAACGGGCGCTCTTCAAGTAGACTAAACACACACTCAAATGAATGTTGCTCCAGGCAGGTAAGGACCCGATGACACCAGCCCAACGGGAAATTCTCGAGGAACTGCAGAAGTTTGCGCAGAGCGCGCCGACTACGGAAGCGCTGATGGACCGCATAGCAAAGCGGTTGCACGAGAAGATGACACGCTACAACTGGGTGGGGTTCTATCTGGTCGATCCAGCGGATTCGAATTACCTGGTAGTAGGGCCGTTTGCGGGAAGTTTTACGCCGAACCAACGATTCCCGCTGCAGGTGGGGCTCTGCGGCGCAGCGGCGACGAGCGGGAAGGTGGTTGTGGTTCAGGACGTGGCGAAAGATCCGCGGTATCTGGCGGGGTCGTCAATGGTGAAGTCGGAGATTGTGGTGCCGATTTACGTGAACCAGAAGCTGGCGGCGGAATTGGATATTGAGAGTTATTTCGCGGATACGTTCGCGCCGATCGAGCAGCAATTCGTGGAAGAGTGTGCCCAGGTGCTGCAGGGGTATTTGGCAAGGGCGTGACGAGGTTGGCAAGCGGACCCGGCGGACTTTCGGGATGAGAACTCAGTAGAGTGCAGTCGAATTGGTTGCAGGATGGGAAACGCGGGAGAGAGTCGATTCCCCGCGCGGATAAGTTTTGCCTTATAAAAGAAAGCGTATCGAAAGAGAGCGGCCCAGCTCGACAGGAACGAGATCGTGAGTCCAGACAACAAGAAAAGATTGCGGGTCGGTGTGCTTTTTGGCGGGCGTTCGGGAGAGCACGAGGTGTCACTGGTGTCGGCGGCGTCGGTGATTCGGGGAATGGATCCCGACAAGTACGAGCCGGTACCAATCGGGATTACCAAGGACGGACACTGGCTGATCGGAGAAGGCGCGGTGAAGATGCTGCCCGAGGTGTTGAAGGGCGGGCGACGCGTGATGCTGACAGCCGATCCGACGGAGGCGGCGCTGGTGCCACTGGACCGAGGCGCCGGGGCACAGCGACTGGACGTGATTTTTCCGGTGATGCACGGGACGTTTGGAGAAGACGGAACAATCCAGGGGATGCTGGACCTGGCCGGGCTACCTTTTGTCGGCGCGGGTGTGTTGGGTTCAGCGATCGGCATGGATAAGGATGTGGCGAAGAGACTCTGCCAAGAAGCGGGAATTCCAGTGGTGCCATGGGTGACGGTGCACCGTTGGCTCTGGGAGAAGGAGCCACTGGCGGTGAAGGAAGAGATCGAGAAGGCATTTCCCTACCCAGTGTTTGTGAAGCCGGCGACCTTGGGGTCGTCGGTAGGAATGACGAAGGTGCATACCGCGGAAGAACTGGCGCCAGCGCTGGATCTGGCGTGCGAGTATGGGATGAAGATCCTGGTAGAGAAAGCGGTGATGGCCCGAGAGATCGAAGTGTCGGTGCTCGGGAATCATGAGCCGAAAGCGTCGGTGCCGGGCGAAATCGTGCCACATCGCGAGTTCTACGATTACACGGCGAAATATCTGGAAGAGGGGACGCAGTTGGTGATTCCGGCAGAACTGAAGCCAACGCAGGTGCAAAAGATCCAGGATCTGGCGGTTAAGGCGTTCCGCACATTGGAACTGAGCGGTATGGCGCGGGTGGATTTTTTCGTGGAGAAGAAAGGCAGCAAATTATATTTGAACGAGGTGAACACGATTCCCGGGTTCACGTCGATCAGCATGTATCCGAAGCTGTGGGAGGCAACCGGGATTCCATTCAAGGAGCTAATCGACAAGCTGATTGAGCTGGCGTTTGAGATTCACCGGGAAAAGGCGCGCACGAAGTACGCGATTGAATTGCCGGAAGGAAGCGGTGGGGCGTTGACGAACTAGCGCGCGCCGTTGTGGTATCGTGAAACGGCCCGCCTCAGAAGGCGGATGCTACAGGAAACATTTGGGGCCGCAGGGGCGTCCAAAGAAGTGAGAAGGTTTGCGGGAGAGTATTACTCCTGATAGAGTTTTTCTGTTAGCTGGCACGGAGTAGGTGCCCGGCAGGTTGAGAGTTTTTGGATGGAACGGATGACACTACTCGATCCCCCACCAGTAACGAGTCATAAATCGAAAGTGTGGCTAATTACGGGAGTCGCACTGGCAGTGGCGCTGGCGCTGACGCTGTACTTCACTTTCCGGTATTACCCCGAGAAGAAAGTGACGCGGGAGTTTTTTGACGCGTTGGTGGCCGGAGACACGAACAAGGCGTATTCGCTGTGGAAGCCAACACAGAGTTACCGGATGAGCGACTTTATGGCGGACTGGGGCCCAAATGGGTATTACGGTCCGGTGAAGAGCTACGAGGTCATGGGGGCGAAGGCGCCGAAAAAGAGCAACTCGGTGGAAGTGAATGTGGCGATCAGTCCGTATTCGCCATTGCCGCCGGAGACGGATGCCGAGAAGAGCGCGAAGACGCGGGTGGTGACACTGTGGATTTCGCCGAATGACAAGAGTTTTAGTTTCCCACCGTAGTTCGGACGGGTTCGGAGCAATCAGAAAACAATCCCACTCTGTATGAAGGAGTCCGGAGCCGACGCCTCATGTAATCAGGCATCGCTACGGTAGCCTATGCTACTGGTGGTAGTCGTCGAGAGCCGCAGCGAGTTCGGGGACAGTGACGGTAGCGGTGCCGAGTTTAGCGACCACGACCCCAGCGGCAGTGTTTGCGAGATGAGCAGCATCGGACAGGGCGGCCCCTGCCGCAACGGCGAGCGAGAGGACGCTGAGGACGGTGTCGCCTGCGCCGGTAACATCAAAAACCTGACGGCCGCCGTGTCCACGCTCAACGCCGGGCTGACCAACGCGCGAGTTCACTTCCGAGCTGAAAGCCGGAATGTGAAGTTCTTGGGACGAATTCTCTTCAAAAACGTTCATTCCCTTCTCTCCACGGGTAATCACAAGGGCAGCAGAACCGAAATGAGACAGGAGCGAATGACCAGCTTCCTTGATTGACTGATCGGAGTCCAGGGAGCGGGCGAGGTAGTGGCCTGCCTCCTTTTTGTTGCAGACGACGATCCGGGCGCCGTGATAGGGGCTGCGGCGAGAGGCGTTAGGCTTGACGAAGACGGGGACTCTGGACTGATTGCAGGCATTCAGGATGCGTTGAGTAAAACCGTCGGAGAGCAAACCCTTATCGTAATCAGAAATGATGAGAGCCTTCTGCGAGGGCAGGCACCGTATAAGCAGACGAAAGAGCTTTTCCTCGGATTCAGGGGAGAGAGGATCGCGGCGCTCATCGTCAATCCGGACAATCTGCTGATGACGGGCGATGACGCGGGTCTTGACGGTAGTTCTACGGCGAGGATCGGCGAAGATGCCCGAGGCATCGATACCGGAACTGGCGAGGCAACGACGAAAGTCCCTGCCAGGTTCGTCATCGACGATTTTGTTGGATGCAACCCTTTGGCCTCCGAGGATACCGAAGGTCTGAACAGGGGAGCCGAGGGAAGCCAGATTGGCAGCGACGTTGCCAGCACCGCCGAGACAACTGGTTTGGTCGAGAAAGTCGACGACTGGGACGGGGGCCTCGGGGGAGAGGCGGGCGGCGGTGCCCAGGAGATAACGATCGAGCATGAGGTCGCCGAGGACGGCGATGCGAACCTTGCGGAAACGAGGGAGCAAGCGCTTTAGTCTGGCGATATCGGCAAGGCTGACGTGTTTCATCGGGTCGGGGCGAATCAGTCAGCGGAGATTTTCGCTTCTTCGAGAAGCATGACCGGAATATCGTCGCGTACAGGATAAACACGGTGGCAGACATCGCATTTAAGGCCGGAACCGTCGGGAAGGGGGCGGACAGGCTTTTTGCAGACGACGCAGGCAAGAATATCGAGCAATTGCTTAGGAATCTGCATTAGAGGGTCTCCCTGTGGCTTAAGAAACTGTACCAGAGAGCGGTAAAAGGGGCCAACCCGGGCGCGGTGTTTAGTAGAAGGCGTCAGGGCGGGCGAGCAGAGTAGCAGGAGGCGATGGAAAGGGTGGAAAATTCCAGCTGGCCTAGAAAGCGAAGATGTGGGGGAAATGCGATGAAAATTGGAGCAGCCATCTTATTGGGAAGCATTGCCCTGCTGCAGGCGCCAAGCGGACGGGCGCAACAGCTGAGCGCACAAGAAGCACGCGAACTGGCGCGACAGATGGACGAGAGGCACGACGAACTTGTGACGATTGAAAAGGATATGGCGCGGGCAATCCAGTGGAACAATGGGACGATTTTCCGGAGGATTTACGGGGACGATTTTGAGGGAATCCTGCCAAGCGGGCAGGTATTGAACAAGACGAGCTGGATCGCGGCTATCGAGAATTCAGGGATCAAATATAGTTCGTTTGTAGCGACGGACATCAAGGTGCGGATGTTCCAGGACACAGCGGTGGTGACATGCTTGTGGAGTTCGCGGGGCATGCAGGGCTCGCGGCCGATATCGCGGCAATACCGCGTGACGCATGTGTATGTGTACGGGCAGAGGGGATGGAAGGCAGTGACGAGCCAAGAAACGCTGTTGCCGGGCTCAGGGTATCCCGTATCGCCGGAGAGCTAAAAAGAAGTTCTGTTGCACCAAGCGTCAAAGTCACAGAGAATTGCGGGTTGAGGTGATCATGAGAATCCGACTCGGGTGTGTGTGCTTGCTGGCGATGGCGTTAAGCGGAGAGGCGTGGGCGCAAAACGCGGGAGCTGAGAGTTCTGCGGGGGAGCCGACTCTGCCCTATGCGCCGAGCCTGGATTTGAGCTCGATGGATAAAACCGCAGATCCTTGTGTGAATTTTTATCAGTATGCTTGCGGGGGATGGCAGAAAAACAATCCCATTCCAGCGGACCAGACGACCTGGTCGGTATACGGGAAACTGTATCAGGACAATCTGCAATTCTTAAGAGAAATTCTGGAGCAGACGGCGGCAAAGAGCGGCGGCAAACGCACGGCGTCTGAAATAAAGATTGGGGATTTCTATGCGGCTTGCATGGACGAAGTGGCCGTGGAGAAACAAGGCCTGGCGCCGGTGCAAAGTTATCTCGATGCCGTGAGCCAACTGAAGAGCGTGAGGGACATTGCGCCCCTTGCAGGCCAATTGCAGTTGGTCTATGGGCGATCCTTGTTGTTTGCGAGTGGTTCGACACAGGACCCGGACGATTCGGAGAAGATCATTGCGGAACTGGACCAGGGAGGACTCGGACTGCCGGACCGGGACTACTACACGAAGGACGACGCGAAATCGAAGGAGACGCAGGAAAAGTACGTACTGCACGTGCAGAAGGTTTTTGAACTGATGGGTGAAGACGCGGCGAAAGCGAAGAAAGACGCTAAGACCGTCATGCAGATGGAAACGGCGCTAGCGAAGGCGTCCATGACACTGGTGGACCGGCGGGATCCATACAATCTGAAACACAAGATGGAGATCGATGGGTTGGAAAAACTGGCGCCGAATTTCGACTGGAAGGCGTACTACAAGGTGGCACCGTATCCTGAGTTCAAGATTGTGAACGTCGACACTCCAGACTTTTTCAAGGGAGTCAACGAGCAACTGAAGAGCGATTCGCTCGACAACTGGAAGACGTACCTGCGGTATCACGTCGTGGATGCGGCGTCGCCGTTCCTGTCGTCGGGATTCGTGAACGAACAGTTCGATTTTTACCGGAAGTACCTGCGGGGAGCGAAAGAACAGCAGCCACGCTGGAAGAGGTGCGTGAGCTACACGGACCGTGGGCTGGGCGAAGCGCTGGGGCAGGTGTACGTGGAGAAGGTGTTTTCGCCAGAAGTGAAGGCGAGCACGCTGGATATGGTGCTGCGGATCGAAGATCAAATGGCACTGCGGATCAAGAATCTGGACTGGATGAGCTCGGCGACGAAAGAGCAGGCACTGAAGAAACTGCACGGAATTCGAAACAAGATCGGATATCCCGACAAGTGGAGGGACTACAGTACCCTGGAGGTCAAGCGGGATGATTTTGCAGGGAACGTGGCGCGGGCGAACGCGTTCGAACACCGGCGAGAGATCAACAAAATCGGAAAGCCGCTGGATCGGGGAGAATGGAATATGAGTCCTCCAACGGTGAACGCCTATTACGACCCGCAGATGAACGACATCAACTTTCCTGCCGGCGTGCTCCAACCGCCGTTGTATGACGCGAAGATGGACGCCGCGCCAAACTACGGCGACACCGGAGGGACGATCGGGCACGAACTTACACACGGATTCGACGATGAGGGCAGTCAATTCGATGCGAATGGGAATTTGAAGAACTGGTGGACCAAGGAGGACCGCGAGAAGTTCGAAGTGCGGACGAAATGCGTGGAAGACCAGTACGCGAGCTACATCGTGGTGGACGACATCCACATCAACAGCAAGCTGACGCTGGGTGAGGATGTAGCGGATCTGGGAGGCGAGATTCTGGCGTATCTGGCATGGCAGGACGCGACGAAGGCACAGAGCCTGCAGCCGCGAGATGGGTTGACGCCAGAACAGCGATTCTTCATCGGATTCGCACAGTGGGCCTGTTCCAATGAGCGTGCAGAGGAGTTGCGGGTGAGAGCAGCAACGGACCCGCATTCACCGGCGCAATATCGAATCAACGGCGTGGTAGTGAACATGCCGGAGTTCACGAAGGCGTTTGGGTGCAAAACGGGGCAGCCGATGGTGAATCCGCCGGAGAAAGTGTGCAAGGTGTGGTAATCAGAAGCGATTGGTGGAGATGATGGGTCTGGACGCGGAGCTGGCGCCAGACGAAGCACTCCGCCGACCGGCAAGGCGCAAAGTCTTTCTGCAGAGAAATCTCGCGACGACGTCAGGTTCCTTGGGGCTAAGCTGGGACGGCTGGCTGTAAAGGAATACAAGCTTCAATGCAGGTGCCGCCGCCCGGGCGGGAGTGGACGAAAAGTTCGCCGCCGAGGCTGTGGAGGCGTTCCTGCATGCTGAGAAGGCCGAGGCCCTGGGGGTGTTCGTTGGCTTCGGGATCGAACCCCGCGCCGTGGTCGGAAACGCGAAGGCGGATGGAACCGGAGTTCTCGTCGAGCTGAACGAGGGCGCGGCGGGTACCACTGTGTTTCTGGACATTGCGGATGGCTTCCTGGGCCACGCGGAAAAGGCACAGAGCAGAATCCTGTGATGGCTTGTGGGGCAGACTTTCGTGGGAGAACTCGATTTCCATAGCGTTGCGAGCGGCAAAATCCTTGCAGAAATTCGATAGGGCGGGAACGAGGCCGAGAAGCTCGACCTGAGAGGGATGGAGACGGCGGGAGACGTTGTGGACGTCCGACGTGATTTCGCTGGCGGCCTTAACGAGGGATTCGAGCTGTTGTGTGAGAGAGGATTTGAGTTTCACGGAAGCTTGCTTGAGTTGTTCGAGGTCGATGCTGAGGAGAGCGAGACGCTGCCCGGTGTCGTCGTGGAGGTCGCGGGCGATGCGAGCGCGCTCTTCCTCCTGGGCGCGGGCGAGGCGATTGCGAAGCGCCAGGAGCTTCTCTTCCGATTTCTTCCTGTCGGTGATGTCCTGATAGATAACGAACGAGGCGACGAACTTCGGACCGGAATAGACGCGCACACCGTAAAGCTCGACGTCCAGGAAAGTGCCGTCCTTGCGGACACGCTGCGTGCGGGCATGGGCGATACCACCGTATTGAACGGAGTTTGAGAGACGAATGGCTTCTTCGTGCGCGTGAGGGGCGATGTAGTCGTCGAGATCCTTGCCCTGAATTTCCGCCTGCGAATAAAGGAACATCTGCTCGAAAGCGGGGTTGCAGAAGAGGACGCGACGCGCTTCGTCTTTAACGACGATACCGAGCGGGTTATTGGCGATGAGGGATTCGAGATAAAGAGTGCGTTCCTGGAGCTCGCTTTCGGCCCGCTTGGCGGAGGTGATGTCGAATGCGGAGCAAAGGATGGCAGGGCGACCGTCGTAGGTGATGAAGTTGTCGGTCAGTTCGAGCCAGCGCTCCTCGCCGGACTTAGTGCGGATTTTGTATTGGAAGTTGGTCAAGGGGCGGCGTTCGCCGGACTCGGTTCTGGCTCGGGCGCGGAGGGCCTCCTGGAAGTCCGGATGAACGGGTTGCTGGGGATCCATGGCAAGTATTTCTTCGCGCGTATAGCCGGTTATATTGACGACGAACTGATTGAGATAAACGATGCGCTGATCCTGAAGAATCCAAATTCCGCAAGCGGCGAGATCGGTGACGGAGCGGAATTTCGCCTCGCTTTCGCGCAAAGCGCGTTCCATCAGCAGGCGACCGGAAATATCCTCGCCTGCAGCCAGAGCGCAAGGTTCGCCGCCGACGTGGATTACTTCTACGGAATAGAGGGCCGTGACGAGGCGCCCGGACTTGGTGCGGAGGCGAACTTCGCGGTCGACGACTTTTTGGCGAAGCAAGGAGTCGGCCATGATTGGGGCAAAGTCCCGATCATCGGCCCAAAGACCGAGTTCCAGGACAGTCTTGCCGATGACCTCTTCGCGGGTGTAGCCGCTCTGACGTTCGAAGCTAGCATTGACGTCAATGAAGCGGCCATCGCGGAGCGAGGAGATGGTCATGGCGTTAGGACTGGAACGGAACGCGGTGGCAAACTTGGCCTCGGAGAGACGGAGTGCCTGTTCAGCGCGGTATTTTTCCGTGACATCGCGGGCCATGCCACGAATGACAGGGACCTGGACGCCTTCAGTGCGGAGAGTGGAGGAATAATCCCAAACACGCTCCTCACCCGTACGAGTGATGACGGCCATCTGACCCGAAGCGTGGCCGTTCTTGAGAACCCGCGAGACGAACCTTGGGTAGAGTTCGCGGAAGCGGGGAGCAAGCAAGTCCCTCAGGTTCATTTTGAGGATCTCGTCGACTGAGTAGCCCAAACGTTTGCAGGGGCTTTCATTGATGGAAAGGAATTGACCATCGAGCTCGTGAGTGGCGATGAGGTCCTCGCTGTGCTCGACGAGGTCGCGGTAGCGGTCCTCACTTTCGCGAAGCTCGGCCTCGGCGCGTTTGTGTTCCGTCAGATCGACGAAACTGACCAGGTAAAGATCATTGACGCGGGAGAGATGGAACTCGATATCGCGAAAGGAGCGGTCTTTGCAGCAGACACGCGCCTCCATCGAGAGACTGCCGGGAAGCCCTTTGGTGGCCTGATCAATGAGGGCTCTCCACTGAGCCGTGACGATTTGACGATATTCGGGGTCAGGGTAGGCGAGGGGCCACCAGACGGAGACGTCGCGAACGTCCTCGGAAGAGTAGCCGAAAAGCGCGGTAAAGTGATCGTTAATCAGGACGTGCTCCTGGGTGTCACCGCGTGCAACGATCATGGCCAGAGGGGAATTCAGTACGACCTGACGGTTGAACTCTTCGCTGAGGCGAAGTTCCTGCTCAACCTTGTGGCGATTCTCGATTTCGAATTGGAGGGATGCGTTATCGACGGCTAGACCCTTGCGACGGCGCTCGCTCAACTCCAATTCAGAGGCAGTGTCCTGGAAACGCTCGACAAGCAACAGAATCATGCCAAGACAGATGCCGCAGGTATCGACGAGATCCAGAAAGAGAAGACGGGACTGGCCGGCAAAGACGCCCTGAGTAAGCCTCGCCAGCATCGGTGGGAAGTAAAGATGGGCATGGTCAAAAATGATTCTGCAGAAGCTCAGGAAATAGATGAATTGATCGAAGGCATAGGCAAGACAAAAGACGCCAGTGATAGCCGCAGCGTAAGAACGACTTTCGCGGAACTGTCGCCAGAACACAGCCGCACAGAAGACCAAAGCGCCCACCATAGCAAACGAGCGAGGAACGTTACGGATGGCAAAACTGATGGCCGGCGTCGCGCGGTGGGTGAATCCGAGGAATAAGCAAAGAGCCGCCGTAACGACGACGATTGCAAGGCCGATCCAGAGAAAGCGACGGGAGGGACGATCCGGAGAACGCCAACTTAGGCCGCCGCAGATGAGGAGGAGAGGTTGAGAGAACCCAGCCAACAACAAGCAGGAGACGAGGAAAATCTTGACAGGAGTCCAAGTCGCACCAAGACGCAAGGAAGCGGTAGCGGTAGCAAGAAACAGCGCGAGGGCGGTCCATGCCCAAGCCCACCAACGGAAGAACTTGAGCCGCTGCAGGCGGTAGTAAAGCGCCCAGAGAAGACCGACGAGAAATGCAGTTAGCAAAAGCTGGAAATTCACAGCCATGTAGAGGGTGTCAGAAAGAGATAACATGCCTGGCTGGCTTTCCTCCGTGGATCGATGAAATTGCCCGAATAGGGTGGCGGTGAGGAAAGTCTACCTCATTTCCGAGGCGGATGAGGAGGCAGCGCAGCAATCGCTACGAGGAGAAGGATAACCGGATCGATCGGGTGCCGGTGGCGAAGCGAGGTGTGGGCGAGATAAAAAGCAAGAGGAAAAATGAGAGGAAAGGACGCGAGGGGGAAGACATAGGGGGAACGTTGCGCGAACAAGCGGATAAGCCCGAGAAGCATGAGCGGAAAAGCAAGCGTGTTCCATGCGAGAAGAAACCGGGCGAGCGAAGAGTCAGTGCGCAGGAAATCCTGTAAGGGAGATTCCGAGCCAAACCAAGTGGCGAGGACACGGCGATCGCAGAGTTGGAGATAGAGCGCAGGATTCGAGCGCACGAAGTTGGAGGCTTTTTGCCATTTGTCTTCGAAAAAAGCGGCTTCGCCCATGGAGGCGTAGAGGTGGGTTTGCTGGTAACGAGTGACAACATTCACCGCGCGGGATTTGGGATCAAAGATTTCGTTGTTGCCGGACCAGAATTCAAAGGCGAAGTTGGAGCGGATCGGGATGAGGCGGTGGAAGCGCGCATAGTTGCGAACGGTCCAGGGCAGACAGCAAAGGAAAATGATGGCGAAAGTCATGGCGGCACATTTGAGTTTGAAAAACGTGTGCCGGGCAGAAGAACGGAAGAAAACCCAAGCGAGCAAGAACGGTAGAAGTGCACCAAGGGAGGGGTTGGTGAGGAGGGCGAACGTCCAGACCACGCCGTAGATGGAGTAATCGCACCGACGCTGAGAATCGGAGAGTTGAAGAGTCAGCCAAAGGAGCAGTGCAGCGAGAAACGCGGAGAGAGAGGTGTCCCAAATCCAAGCATACGGAATGATGATGCCGGTGGGAGACGCGGCCCAGAGCCAAGCGGCGAGGACTGACGCGGAGTGGCGCGCCACGCGCTTGGCAGCAGCGTAGAGCGGGAAGGTAACCAGGGCGGAGAAGGCGGCGTTCAGGACGACAGCAGCATAGAAGGAAGCAACGGTAAATACGCCGAAGACTTTGAATATTGCGGCGAGGATCACGGGATAGACGGGCGCGACCCAGGCGGTGGGGCCCGTAGGCTGTCGGAAGACACAACAGAAACCGTTGCCTTGCGCGAGAGCGGCGGCGATGTTGCCGACTTCGTTTTCGAAGGGAGCGGAAGCGAGAACGTGGGACGGAATGAGGTGCACGCGATACGCGAGGTAGAGGAGGCGGAAAAGAAAAGCGATGACGGCAATGAACGAAGAGGAGACGAGGAGGCGGAAGAATTTTTCGCGCATGAAGAACCCAGAATAGCGCCGACAAAGAGAAAAAGGTGAAGAGCTTGTCACGCGCTTGGAGCATCGAGTAGAGTTTGGGTAGCAACCGCCCAGGTTTCAAGACCCGCCCAACTTGACAGCAGGATTCCGGAAAGGAAAGTCACAATGATAAAGAGAACGTCCTGGATGTTGTGTGGTGTGCTTGGAATGGCGCTAATCGTTGGGGGCTGCGGAAGCGCCCAGAAGGAGGCGACGGAAGCGGCCGTCAACGCAGCACAGACGGCGATCAACTCGGTGCAGGACGAGGCGGCTAAGTACGTGCCGGACCAACTGGCGGCCGCAAACAGCGCGCTGCAGTCGGCGAGGGATGCCCTAGCGAAGGGCGACTACACGGCGGCACTGGCCGCTGCGAAAGATGCCGCGAGCAAGGCAAAGGACTTGGCGGCGGCAGCGGCGGCAAAGAAAGCTGAGTGGACGCAAACCTGGGCGAGTCTAAATGAGTCGATGCCGAAATCGATGGACGCGGTGAAGGCAAAGCTGGATGCGTACTCGAGGCACCTACCGGCGGGAATGGACCAAGAGAAACTGGCGACGGCGAAGACGCAGTATCAGCAATTAAAGCAGACGTGGGTGGATGCAACCGCGGCGGCAACGCAAGGCAACCTGGGGGATGCGATCAAGAAATCCTCGGGGCTGAAGGATCTGCTGGCGCAATTGAAAGAAATGTTGGGGATCAAGTCGTAAGAACGGGCGCAAGGCGACCGGTCGAGGGCGCGAGAGATCGCGCCCTTTGTGTTTCGAGCGCACGGCAAGAGCCCCGGCGATTGCGAACTGAGAGAGAGCCCACGCTTCGCAGACCTCGTTCGGCATGACGGTCCCAGGTACCCGCTGGCTGTGAGCCACCGCTGTTGTGCGAGCCACTCAGGAAGTGCCGTGTGCCCGTGGTCTTGCGGACATGGAACAAATTGAGAAACGCTAGAAGGATTCGAGGCGCCAGAGGAGGCGGACAGAAAAAGCGGTGCTGGCAGCGAGATCGGGGCTCCAGCGGGCGAGGATTTGGGAGCCTTGGTAAACGCGCTCGAATCCACCCTCGGATTCGGAAACGGTTTCGATCGGGGCAATCCAGAATTCTTCGCTGGCCGGAGCGTGAAGAGTGGCGCGGACGCGTTGCCAGCCATCTTCGAGGCGGAGGAGGGGGGAGGGGAGGGTGCCGGAGAAGCGGAGCGGCTGCGGACCATTGGGAGTTTCGAAGAAGCGGTCGGGTTGAGCCGGCGCGAGGAAATTGAGCACAGATTCGATACCCAGATTGAATGGGCGGGCCGGGGGAGCGGAGAGCTTCAGCGAGAGGTCGCAACTGACTTCGCAGCCGTGAGGAGCGGGGCCGAAAAGGAAACTCTTGATCATGGAGAGGCGTGGCGGTTGAGAGGGATCGGCGGCAAATTCTGGGAGCGGGAGATCCAGCTTTAGTTCGACCCAGTTGGAAGCAGAGTTGCGGACCTTGAAATCGCCGGCGGCGACGGACACCAACTCGCCCAGCCGCAGATTCTCGTAATCAGCGAAGGAACGCGCAGCCTCGAAGAGCAATACGCGGAAAGCATGGCGCGGGAAGCGATCATAGAGAAGAAACCGTTCGAGGTTGGGCTCCTTGACACCCACTTGATCATGGATGGAGACGGCGGAGTTGCCGTGGCCGGAATTGCCGGCCGCTTCCCGGAGGCGGGTGTGGTAGGCCTCTGGGCGACGCTGGACGGAGTTGATAAGAGTGGCGGCGGAGGGCCGGAAATCAAAGGCGGCGATGGTGGCGCCGTCGGAAGGCTTGAGAAGGGCCTGGTATTCGGGCGCGGAGAAGAGAAGCTCTGAGGCGCCGTCGGAATCGTAGTCGAGGAGTTCCACGCGAGGAACGTGGCCGCTGGGAGTGAGCTGATCGACGAGCGACTCCGCGCGAACGAGATTGCGCCAGAGTTCGGTGCGGAGATGAGGAGCGTAGAGTCCGCCGAAGACACCGTGCCAATAAGCGTCATTTCCCTGCCCCCGCAGGAGCAAATCTCGTGCTTCAGCGAGTTGCGCGGCGTGTTCGGGACTGGAATGGCGCGCAGGAACAGCCGCAATGCAGGCAGAAGTGCGCAGCATTTTCTTGTGTAGGAGATTCGATTCTGGATACTTGCGAAGGAAACCGCGCCAGCCGCCGCCATGTAGAAAGGTGAGGACGTCGGGGCGGCCTTCGAATTCGCGGCGGAGATTGTAGAACTGGAGGCGAGGAGTTGTGGGGAGGACCCACTCCATCATTTCCGCGTAAGAAGCGGTAGGGAGGTCCGCGCGGCCGAGAGGGGACTGCGTGGCGATCCATTCGGAGGGGGTGACGGTTTTGAGCCAGGAGGAGTTGGCTTCCAGAGCAAGAAAGAAATTCTCAAGCCAGCTGTCCTGGTAGCAGTGCTTAAGTGTGCCGGGCCAGACCCCAAATTTTTCCATGTCGTCGCCGAACGCGGCGATTCCGCTGGGACGAAGTTCGGCGGCGCGGCGAAAGAAGCTAATGTTGTCTTCGACAGTGCGAAACGGGATCAGGTAGCGGAGTTCCTTGAGGCCCGGGAAGACCCAGACGGATTTGCCGCAATCTTCCGCGATGTAGGGGCTGTAAAGCTCGTCGGGCTGAAAGCCGGCAGCGAGAAACGGAAGATCGTCGACGAGGGTATAGCCGACGTTGGCTTCCGCAAGCGTGGACGGGAGTTGTGGCTCCCAGATGCGCTCGGCGAGCCAGGCGCCGTTAGGACGCTTGCCGAAGTGCTTTTCGAGATAGTCAGCGAGGCGGTTGATCTGGTCGACGCGATCCGGTTCGGGGATGGAGATGAGGATGGGCTCGTAGAATCCGCCGCCGATGAGTTCGATCTGGCCGGAAGCGACGAGATTGCGGAGGCGGACGAAATAGTCGGGATGATGCTGCTCGATCCAGAGGAGGAGGGGGCCGGAATAGTGAATGGCGAAGCGGAGGGTGGGATGGCGTTCAACGAGGCCCAAAAAACGATTGTAGGAATCGCGAAAGCATTGTTCGAAGACGGTGTCAAAATTTCCGGCGGGCTGATGGGCGTGGATGATGAGGGTGAGGTGGAACTGGAGGTCTGGCTGGGTCGTCGGACTCACAGACCATAATACCTTGAGAGGCGGGGGAAATTGGAGTGTGAACGGTCTCCGGCGATGTTGGGGCACCGGAGGGAGACAGGGAATCTTGATACCCTACTTGGTCGTAAGGCGAGGCTGGAGCCAGTCGGAAATGACCTGGAGAGCTTCGGGAGCGAAGGTTTCTTCGATGGCGGCATATTCGGCAGGGGAACCGGAGTAGGAATGCTGGAAGAGATGGTTGAGCACGGCGAGTTGGCGAATGTCGGCGTCTTTGTTGCCGGCGTCGGCGAAGGCTTTCTGGACGAGAGGCATGTTGACCTTGGCGGGAACCTGCAGATCGTTCTGGCCATAGAGCGCGAGGACAGGGCACGTGGTTTTCTGCAGGTTGGAGAGCGGATCGTAATCAAGAAAGAAACGGAACCAGGGAGACGTGAGCGTGCGGAGTTGCTGCTCAAGGGCGGCCGGGGGAATCGCGGAATCCATGCCGCTGGATTTGACGAGGTTCAGGAGTTTCTCGTTGAGCTTGTCGAGATCTTTTTCCTCGCGAACCAAGTCGTAGGCAGCCTGGTCGAAGTCGAGGCTGGCCTGGATTTGGGGCTCGGTGAGATTGCCAGCACGGGCGATGAGTTCCGATTGCTCAAGGAGCGTGTCTTCACCTTTGGTGGCGGGAGCAGCGAGAAGGACAAGCCAGGGGATGCCCTTCGAATGTGAGGCGATGTAGGGAGCAATGATGGCGCCTTCACTGTGGCCGATGACGCCGATACGGGCTGGGTTTATATCCTTGCGCGACTTGAGATAGGCTAGGGCGGCTTCCGCGTCGGAGGCAAGGTCGAGGGTAGTGGCGTCGTCGAGGGAACCCGTGGATTTGGGGATGCCGCGCTTGTCGTAGCGAAGAACGGCAATGCCCTTTCGCGTGAGGTAATCGGAGAGAACGAGAAATGGTTTGTGATTGGAAATGGTGTCGTCACGATCCTGCGGGCCGGAACCGGCGATGAGCAGGGCAGCAGCAAATGGGCCGCTCCCTTTGGGAAGCGTGAGCGTACCGGCGAGAGTGACTTTGGCGGTGGGATTGGTGAAACTGACTTCCTCTTCGCGATAGGGATACGGCTTGGCGGGAGTCTGCGGGCGGCGAAGGTCGAGAGGCTGATCAGAACGGGTGAAGTTCAGATCAGCCCCGGCGCCGGTTTGGTTCCATTTGCCGGTGAGTGAATTTTTCGAGGCGTTGAGAGTGCCATCGTAGGTGCCGGCGACCGCGGGGACTTCGAAATGGAAAGCGGATTCCTTGAGGGAGACGTTAACAGCGGGAAGGCCGCTGACGCTCTGGTCGAGGCTATCGAGGGAGGCGACAAGTTGATTGTCGGTGTCGTGAGAGACGTGAAGCTGAAAGCGAAGGCGCATGCCGTGGGTTTCGAGAGCGGTTTGCCAAAGGCCCTCGACAGGAAAGACAGCGTCATTGGGCTTGTGGGGCGCATCTTTGCGGCGGAAAGTAATGGGGAGTTCGGCGTCCCCCTGGGACCATTGTCCGTCGATGGTCTTGCGGTCAGGAGAGAAAGTGCCTTCGAAATGAGCGCCGACGGAGGTGACTTCGAATTTGAGAGTGAAGCCGTGGAGGGAGGTAGTGCTGGCTTCGATGGCGTAAACGGCTTGATCGAGGCTATCGAGCGAGGCGTGGAGTTCACCTTGAGGATTTTTGGTGAGGTGAAGAACGAGGTGGAGCTGGGCTTCGCCAGCTTGAAGAGTTCCGGCGTAGACACCTTCGACGGCCGGAGCGAGAGTCTGCGCGCGGGAAGGGAACACGGCTAAGAAGAAAAGCAGCAGTGCCACAACATAACAAGAGAGACGGCGCAGCATTGAAGCTCCTAAAAGAAAATCTCGACCTTTACTCGACACGCGGTCGATCTCGATTTTGAATACGAAAAGCGCGGGCATAAGAGGCCAGCGCTACATCACCCGCCTGAAGATCCGCACAGGCGAAACCCTATGCTACATGGATGGCGGAAGCGGCGGAAAGGTTGGGGTACTGCGGGAGCTGGATATAAGAGAGACGCGCCTCGCATGCGCGCGGCGCCAAGCACCTGGACAGGAGAACGCGGGGCGGCAACTACTTTTTGTTGTACCAGTCGGCGTTCATGGCGGTGAACTGTTGCCACTTTTCCGGCAGGTCTTCGAGAGCAAAGATCGCTGTAACAGGGCAAACCGGGACGCAGGCGCCGCAGTCGATACACTCGACGGGATTGATATACAGCATGGTCTCGGTTTGATAAGCCGGTTCGTCCTTGCGCGGGTGGATGCAGTCCACCGGGCAAACATCAACACAGGCAGTGTCCTTGGTGTTGACGCAGGGTTCGGCAATCACGTAAGCCATTCCAAGTCTCCTTAAGTGTGGCAGCGAACCGTTCTCTAGAAGCCGAGGTAAACCGGCAAACTTTAAAGATAGCACGGCACTGCCAGGTCGCAAGTACCAGATTTAATTTTACGTGGGAGGCAGAAGATTCTCAACTTGCCGGGAGAGGTTAGAATTGAGAGGGGACAGAAAGGCATGAAGAAGAAGATTCTATTCGCAGCGGCGCTGGTGATGGCAGGAGTGATGCTGGGATTCGCGCAGACAAGCGCGCCACCGAAGGATCCGCCGATGATCGACACGAAGGGCTACCAGGAACTGCTGGCGAAGTACAAAGGGCAGCCGCTGGTTGTGACGTTCTGGGCGACGTGGTGCGAACCCTGCCGGGACGAATACCCGATGCTGAATGGACTGGCAAAGGACTACGCGCCGAAGGGACTGAAGGTCGTGGGAATCAGCCTGGACCAGGATGGCGATCTGATCCTGATGAGGCGATTCCTGGCGCGATACAGGCCGGTGTTCCCCAACTACCGCAAGGTGAAAGGTCAGGAAGATGCGTTCGCAAATGGAGTAATGCAAGGGTGGAATGGGTCGATCCCGGCGTCTTTCTTTTATGCGAAGGACGGGACGCAGATCGGCCACCTGGTGGGCGCGGGCGATCACGATACCTACGATGCGGCGATACGAACGCTACTGGCGAAGTGAGAGCAACACTAACTGCACCCTATAGCGCCTAAGCAATGGGTATTCGGTTGAGTGGAGGAAAGTCATGCTGGATCTGAAGGGAAACAAGATCACTTATTACGGGCACAGCACGTTTGGGTTGAAGACCGCGAGCGGAGAGTATGCGCTGGTGGATCCGTGGGTGATGACGAATCCACGGTGCCCCGAGTCGCTGAAGAAGGTGGAGAAACTGGACCACATTTTTCTGACGCACGGGCACTCGGACCATCTCGGAGATTTGCTGAAACTGGCAAAGAAGCACCGGCCGCAAATTGTGGCGATCTACGAAGCTTGTTTGTGGGTCGAGAGCAAAGGATTCGTGGAAGAGACGCGGCCCATGAGCAAAGGCGGATCGCAGAAGGTGGGAGAGTTCGAATTGACGATGACGCACGCGTTTCATTCGAGTTCGATCCAAGACGGCAAAGAACGCGTAAACGCGGGCGAAGCGGCCGGATACATCATTCGAATGCCGGGAGGATTGCGCATTTATCACGCCGGAGATACGGCGCTGTTTGGGGACATGAAGCTGATTGGAGATTTGTACAAGCCGGACATTGCATGCTTGCCGATTGGGGATCTGTTCACAATGGGACCGCGGGAGGCGGCGTATGCGATTCGGTTGTTGGGCGTGAAGCACGTGATTCCGATGCATTACGCAACGTATCCAGTGTTGACGGGGACGCCGGAACAGTTGAAAGCAGAGGCGAAGGACGTGAAAGGGCTGGAGATTCACGCCATGGAGCCGGGGGAGACGTGGGAGTGAAACGAGGCTGCCCTCTGCAAAGCTGCAGTTCTGAAGGCCCAACCCTACAAGATGCTAGAAGCTAAGAGCGGAAAAAGTGGCGGGCGAAGAAGCCGAGGTTGGCGGGGCGCTCGGCGAGACGGCGCATAAAGTAAGGGAACCACTCCAAGCCAAATGGAACGTAGATGCGCAGGCGGTAGCCGTCGCGGACCAACTGCCGCTGCAGGTCGGAACGAATTCCGTAGAGCATCTGAAACTCGAAATCATCCTTAGCAATTCTCTTTTCGGCGGCCCAGCGAATGGTTTCCGCGATCATGCGGGGATCGTGGGTGGCGATGCCATGGTAGAAGCCGCTGGGGAGTAGCATGCGCATCAGGCGAACGTAGTTGCCGTCGACATCGGCCTTGCTTTGGAAGGCGATGTCGGGCGGTTCCTTGTAGGCACCCTTACAGAGCCGGATGCGGCAACCGTAGGAGAGCAGGTCGTGGATGTCTGCCTCGCTGCGGTAGAGATAGGACTGGATGACAGTGCCGACGGAGGGAGTCTGCGCGCGGACACGCTTGACGAGTTCGACGGTTCGCTGCGTGTAGACCGATCCTTCCATGTCGATGCGGAGGAAATTGTCGTAAGCCGCGGCGCGCTCGGCGATGGACATGACCAGGCCCTCACAGAATTCGACGGAGAGGTCGAGGCCGAGCTGGGTGAGCTTGCAGGACACGTTGGCATTAAGTTTTTCTTTGGCGATGCGGTCGTAGATGGCGAGGTAGGTATCGCGGGCCTTCTGGGCGTCAGTGGGGGTGGAGACGTTTTCACCGAGACAATCGAGAGAAACGGCCATGCCAGCATCGTTGCAGGCGCGGGCCGCAGCGATGGCTTCATCGAGAGTCTCGCCAGCAACAAAGCGGTGAGACATCCGGCGGGTCGTGGAGTTCGTGGTGACCCAGTGAGCGAGACCCTTGTGTTCGGAGAGCTTCAGCAGCGTGGTACGAAGCATGTACCTATTCATTATGCAACGAGAAGGCATGCGGGGAAAGCCAGTTGAAGCAAGAGAGTCGATAAGAACAACAGTACGGTCGGAAAGTGGGAGGCACGACGCTAGGATTCGCTATATGCCGTGGGAAGAAAGCCAGCTTGAACGGCCAGCTTGAGGGGTGGTCCCGCGAAAGGCTCGCAGGCTAAAGGCTACGCGACGAGCGGCGCTGGTTAGCCCTTGTGCTCTTCCAGAAATTTTTCTGCGTCGAGCGCGGCCATGCAACCCGAACCTGCGGCGGTAACCGCTTGGCGGTAGCGATGATCCTGCACATCGCCGGCGATGAAGACACCGGGGACGTTGGTGAGGCTGCCGTGGCGAGGAATGAGGTAACCATTCTCGTCCATCTCGAGCTTGCCCTTGAAGACGGTAGAGTTGGGATTGTGGCCGATGGCGACGAAAACACCATCGAGAGAAATCTCGCGTGTCTCACTGGTCTTTGTGTTGCGGAGACGGACACCGGTCACCAGCCCTTCCGGCGAAAGTATCTCGTCGACGACAAAAGGCGTGACGAATTCGATTTTTTGATTGGCCTTGGCGCGATCGATCATGATTTTGGAAGCGCGGAACTCGTCGCGGCGGTGAATCAGATGAACGCGGCTGGCGTAGCGAGAGAGGAAGTTGGCTTCCTCCATAGCAGAATCGCCACCGCCGACAACAGCGATGGGCTTGCCTCGGAAGAAATAGCCATCGCACGTGGCGCAGGTAGAAAGCCCGCGACCGATCAGTTCCTTTTCGCCCTGAAGTCCGAGGAGACGCGCGGAAGCACCCGCCGCAACGATGAGTGTGCGTGTCTCGTAAGTGTCGCCGGCCGCTTTGACCTTGAAGGGACGTTGTGTGAGATCGACTTCGGTTACTGTGCCGGCCTTGAATTCGGCACCGAAACGCGCCGCCTGCTTGCGCATGTTCTCAATGAGTTCCGGGCCCATGATGCCGTCGGGAAAACCGGGGAAGTTTTCGACGTGCGTGGTGAGGGAGAGTTGTCCGCCGGGCTCGTGGCCATCAAGAACAAGCGGCTTCAAATTCGCGCGAGCGGTGTAAATAGCGGCGGTGAGACCGGCACAGCCGCTCCCAATGATGACGACGTTGTGCATTCAGAATCTCCGGAAAGAGATTAGATTCAGCAGCAGGACCTGATGTTACAGCGGTTCTGACATTGTAACATCTCACTTAAGTGAAGATGAGTGAATCAAAAGAGGTTACGAGAGAACGAGGCCAAATTGGAAGCGACTAGGCGGAGAACGCCGGTAGACGAGAAATGGGAGCCTGTTTAGGCTTGGTGGCGAATTCGACAGGACAATTGGGGGTGAGTTGTGGATCCAAGATATCCGGTGGGGAAATTTGAGATGCCGACGCAGGTGACCGCGGCGGCGAGGGCGGAAGCGATTCGGGGGATTGCGGAAACTCCGGAAAAATTGCGCGCGGCGGTGAAAGGGTGGAACGACACGCAATTGGACACGCCATACCGCGATGGAGGGTGGACGGTGCGGCAGGTGGTGCATCACGTGGCGGACAGCCACTTGAACGCATACATCCGGCTGCGCCTGGCGCTGACGGAGATGGAGCCGACGATTAAACCGTATGACGAAGGGGCCTGGGCGAAACTGGAGGATGCGGAGCACGCGCCGGTGGAAGTGTCGTTGCGGCTGATCGACCCGTTGCATGAGCGGTGGGTGCGGCTGCTAAAGTCGTTGAAGCCCGAGGAGTTTGCGAGGAGATTCGTGCATCCGGAGCATGGGCCGCGGACCGTGGATTGGCTGGCAACGCTGTATGCGTGGCACGGGCGGCATCACACGGCGCATATCACGGAGCTGAGGAAACGGAAGGGATGGTAGCGGCTGGGCGAGTGGCCGAAGGGAGGCGGGTCGTGTACGATGAAGCTGGCTCAAAAAGGAGAATTTATGGCACGTCCAGCAGGAACCTATGCGATTTTTGAAACTTCACTAGGAACCATCGTCTGCAAATTGCTTGAGAAAGAAGCGCCAAAGACGGTGGCGAATTTCATCGGGCTGGCGGAAGGCACGAAAGAGTTTTCGAACGCGCTCACGGGGCAAAAGGAAAAGCGGCCCTACTACGACGGATTGACGTTCCACCGAGTGATTCCGCAATTCATGATCCAAGGGGGATGTCCGCGCGGGGATGGGCGCGGCGGACCAGGGTATAACTTCGCGGATGAGTTCCATCCTTCGTTGCGGCATTCGAAAGCGGGAAAGCTTTCGATGGCGAACGCGGGACCGAACACAAACGGGAGCCAGTTTTTCATCACCGTTGCGCCGACGCCGCATTTGGACAACCGGCATACGATATTCGGCGAAGTGGTAGAAGGGCAGGACGTGGCGGACAAGATTTCGAACGCGGCGCGGGATGCGATGGACCGGCCGCGCGTGCCCGTGACAATGAAAGTGAAGATCGAACGCGTCTCGTAAACGACGAGGCGGCGATGCTCTCTCCAGCGCGGTTGAGCCAGGTTGCCGTAGAACTCATCTTTCTCATGCTGGGCGTACTGGTGGTGTGGCTCGGGGTAACGGGCCGCATCAACTTCGACCGGCGCGGAGCATATTGGCTGGTGCTTGCCATCGGCGTGACAGCATGGGGCGTACTGGCGCTGGCGCGGCCGGGGCAATGGTGGATGCGCTGGCAGAAGTGGAATCGCGGCGGCTCCCTGCTGCTACTGGGATTACTGATGCTGGCAATGACGCGCGTATCGTTCAACCTGGTAGGAAAACTGCTGGCAGCGTGCGGCGTAGTGCTGGCGCTGCGCGGAGCGATTGGGGCACTCCTGATTTTGAAGCAGCGTTAGCTGCGCGAACGGATATATAATCCAACCGGTTCAACCCCTCGCCAGGCCGGGGCCCGCCCGAGGCCGATGAAACAAGAACATCAATTGGGAACCTTCGCCTGCTTGAGCGGGCTCAGGGTAAAGGAGAACCACTCGTGCTCAAAGAGTTCAAAGAGTTCGCAATGCGGGGCAATGTGTTGGACATGGCGGTCGGTATCATCATCGGCGCCGCGTTCGGCAAGATCGTCTCCTCGGCTGTGGATGATGTGATTATGCCGCCGATCGGGCGGCTGGTGGGCAAGGTCGATTTCTCTAACCTGTTCATCAATCTAACGCCGAGTAAGCCGTGCGAGACTCTTGCCGCGTGCAAGACAGTAGGAGCTGCGACGCTGAACGTCGGCAGCTTCATCAACCAGGTTATCAATTTTCTAATCGTCGCGTTCGCGGTGTTTTTGCTGGTGCGAGCGGTAAACCGCTGGATGCCGAAGCCAGCGCCACCCGTGCTAACGAAGGATTGCCCGCAATGCGCGATGCCAATACCCACGGCTGCGAAGAAATGCGGGCACTGCACGAGTGCGGTGTAGGACGATAGTCCGAAACGATTTTACGGGTGGTCCTCTACGGGGAGCAGGGTTCAAATACCCTGCTTCCCTTTTTTGTTCTGGGCACCCGAATTGCTGCACGGGCCTCGCAGACCCGCTGAGGAAACGGACCTCCCTGCAACTGCAAAACACCAAAGCGATGGTTTAAAGACCCACTGCGTGCGAAAAGTCGCGAGACACAGACCAACTGACGGAGGGATTAGCCGGGTTGTCTCTTCTTGAGGTTGGATTCGACGTGGGCACGGAGACGAGCCACGACTTCGTCCTCATGGCCCTCGTCGATTTCTTTCTGAACTTCTTCGAGGGCGAAATGAACGACGTCGTGATGGTGCATCTCGAGGGGCGCGATGCTGTCGCTGAAGCGAAGCCAGAGGCGATGGATGAGATTGACCTCGTTCGCAGTGAGGTTCGGTGCGTGGGGCCCTAGAACCTTATAGACCTTATCGCCGTTGGGGTAATGGATTTCGAGATTGAACTGGGGCTTGGGATCACCCAGTTTCTCCCAAGCGTCACCGAAATGACGGGCTTGCTCTTCGGTCGATTCCTTCGGTGAATGGCCGAGAACAATGGTGCTGGACTGGAGAGAAGTGGCAGCGCGGAGAATACCATCCCACAACTCGTTTGCGGCGACGATGGCCAAGCGGATAGACTTGCCGCGCTTTTCGGCCATGGAAAGAGCTTGCGAGAACAGATGCTGCTCGATGCTACCGAAGAGCTGGTCGGCTTCGAGTTCGTATTCTCCAGAAGCTGCGCGGCGCAACAAACGGACGTGAAGCACAACCACATCGCGGCGGCCAGGTTTGATGCGTTCGAGAATGTAGTGGTTGCTGACCGGAACAAGAATGTTACCGGGGCGTGCGCCAACGGCTTCCGGAGTTAATTCCCCTTCCATTTCGAGGTTGAACTGATCCATCTCGACGTGAGCGCCACTGCTATGGGTACGATGCTCGGAAATCGTGAAACCGATAAAGAGAAGAATCGAAAATGTGCCGCCTGCAACAGTGGCAATCGGCTTAGTGAAGAGGTTGACGACCGCTATCAAAAAGAGGGTGAGGGTAATAAGACCGAGGCCGACCGGAACCTGGACTCCGCGGAAGGTAAAGTTAAGAGGAACCTGGAATTCGCGTTGCCCAGGATTCGTATAACGCAAAACGAGAACCGCGAGACCATTCATGGCGAAGCTCCAGATGACCCCAAAGGCGTAGAGGTTCGCGAGAAAAGTCACGTGGCCACGGCTGATCACGATCGTGATCAGCTGAAGCAACACGACGATATTGATGATGCGATAGCTAGTGCCGAATTTGGGGTGGGGCTGGCGAAACCACGAACTGAGAACGCCATCTTCCGAAACGCGATTGAGGACGCCATTGGAACCGACGATGGCGGTGTTCACCGCACCGGCCAGAATTAATGTGCCGACCACAACGACGAACGCGTGAAAGATAAGACGAGCGCCGAGCGGACCCTCGAGATTCATGGCCAATCCGCCAATGAGATTTTCGAGAAAACCCTGGCGGACGGAATCCGGGATAATCATCACCGCAAAGAAAGAAACCAGCGAAGTGAACACCAGGCTATAGACGAAAATGACCATGCCGGCTTTCTTCAAGTTGGGGAGCTTGGGATGCTCGATTTCGCGGTAAACCTGGGCCAGAGACTCTTCGCCGCTCATGGCAAGGACGGAATGACCCAGAGCGATGAACACGGCAATGACGCCGAATTGAGGCAGGACCGTGTGGGCGAGCCATCCGAGGGCACTGTCGCTCAATCGAAGATTACGGGGATGGGGCAAAGGAGGGAGGGAGGGATGGCGAACGATCAACGTGTAGACGCACCACGCGATCAGGACAACGACCATGGCAGTGACCAGCTTCATGATCTTGAGAGCCTTGTCGCTGGACTCGGGGATCCCCTTGGTGTTTTCCCACCAGAAATAAACCGTAACAACGAGCGCGAATGTGACCGCTATGCCGTCGATGGAGTTTGCGGAAAGAGGCCCGCTGATATGGAAATATTCGAACAAGTCGCTGACTAGCCCGGCGAGGTATTGGCCAGCAGAAACACCGCTGATCGGGCCCGTCAGTATGTAATCGAACATCAAAGCAGAAACACTGAACTTGGCGAGACCACCGCCCAACGACTGCTTAACGGCGCGGTAAACGCCGCCACGAACGAACATACTGCAGCTTTCCACGTAAACGGCGCGGACAGCGTAGGAGAACAGCATGATGCCCAGGATGAACCAGGGCGCGGCCTTGCCGATGTAGCCCTCTGCTTCACCACCCGCATAGTAAGCGGAAGAGGCGAGGTCGTTGAGAACGATCGCAGCGGCGCGCCAAAAGGAAATGAAAGAGAGAAGCGCGGTGGTCGCGACAAGAACGCGCGGTATTCCGTTACCCTGGCTGCCTCGCGCGGCCGGGCTTTGAGGCGTGCTGCTCATGGAGAGGTAAATAGACCTGCAGATTTCAATGCTCCCATTTTTCCGGAGGCAAGTCCAGTCGGGGAAAGCTCGCGGAATTGGTTACCCGTCACACGGCCGTGTACGTTGACGATGGACATAAAGAGCCAAATTCAGAAGAATTGTGGCGGATCAGCGAGGCGGGCGATGAACACAAAGAGTTGGATGTGGAGGGTGGGAGCGGGAGCGGCGGTGATGTGGGGAGCGCTGACTGCGGGTTTGGGTCCAGGGTGGATGGCACTGGGGCAAACCAATGAGACTTTGCTCTGGCAGATCGGGGAGTTTGACCAGACTTCACGAGAGTTTGGACACAATTTCGATCTGGAGAGCGCGCTCAAACCAGTTTACACAGTGGGAAAGAGCAAACCTGAAGATTGGCCCGCGTGGCAGACGACCGGGGTGGTAGTCGGCGGGGAGAATCATGCCGCGCCGTACACGATCTTGTTCGATCTGCCGCAGGCGCCTTCGGGCGTATATCGGCTGACCATCACAGTGTTCCTTGTGAATCCGTGGATACCGGACCTGATGGTAGACATCAATGGGCACCGGGGACGGTATTTCTTCGAACGGAAGCTCAGCTACTACCCTGGAGATGAGCGAATTGATTCACCGATTTATGGTGGAGACAAAGTTGAGATTGAGCTGCCGGCGCGGTTCCTCAGGCAGGGAGAAAACAAGCTGGTGCTGACTGTGGTGGAGAGTAACGACAACACAGGGGCACGGTCGTCGCTGATCTATGACGCCCTAAAGCTGACACAAGGGCCAGAAAGAAATCTAGAGCCAACGGCGGCAGTAAAGCCAAGCGTGTTTTTCCGGGAGAGGGACGGGAAGACCTACGAGGTCACACGGGTAACGGTGACAGCGGCGGAGCAACTCCAGAACGGCTCGGTGGAACTGGCGATAGGAGGGAAGAAGTTCGAGGCGCCACTGAATTCGGCGAATGAATTTGGCCAGAAGACTGTGGACTTCGATGTTCCCGAATTTTCCGGCGCGACCACCGCGGATGTGACGATCCATTCGCAGGGGAAGGCATATCGATCAAGTGCGACGATCACGCCGGAGCGGAAGTGGACAATCTATTTTGTGCCGCATGCGCATCTGGACATCGGTTACACGGATTACCAGGCGAAAGTGCTGGAGCTGCAGAACCGGAACATCGACAAGCTGCTGGAATTCATACCTAACAATCCGACGATGCGGTTCAGCCTGGATGGGTCGTGGGTAGTGCAAAACTATTTTGCGACCCGGAATGAAGCGGCTAGAGATCGGCTGCTAAAAGCGATCCGCGATGGCAAGATCACTGTTCCAGCGCAATACTCCAATCTGTTGACCGGTTACACCAGCTTGGAGGAACTGATCCGGTCACTCTCCTACGCACATGAATTGCACCGGACGCAGAGTGTGCCCTTCGACTACGCGAACATTACAGACGTGCCGAGCATTACGTGGTCGTATCCGTCGATTCTGAACGCGGCGGGGATCAAGTATTTCGCGGAAGCAACGAACAGCGATCGCGGGCCGATTGTTCTCTATGGAAGATGGAACGAGAAGTCGCCGTTTTGGCGGCAAGGGCCAGACGGCGGAAAGGTGTTGATGGCTAATACGCGGCAGTATTCGCAACTGTGGTTTGTGTGCGAATTGCCGCCGACGGTGGGCAATTGCCGGCAAGGGCTACCAGGGTATCTGCAGCAATTTTCGGCGCCAGACTACAAGCCGGATGCGGTGCTGATGTTCGGAAGCCAACTGGAAAACACGGATGTGCGGCTGAGCGAGCCGGACTTTATCGCGAAGTGGAGCGCAATTTACGCGTATCCCAAGTTCATCTTGAGCTCGTTTCCTGACTATTTCCGATACATCGAGCAGAAATACGGCGCGGAACTGCCAACTGTGACGGGAGACGGCGGGCCTTATTGGGAAGACGGCGCCGGAGCAGACGCGAAGAATACGGCGATCGACCGGAATAATCAGACGCGAGCAGTTACCGCGGAGGAGTTGGCAACGGTTTCCCGCTTTGTGAATCCGACGCTGGCCGTGCCCCGGCAACAACTCAATCGCATCTGGACGAGCCTGATGTTGTACGCCGAACACACGTGGGATTCGTGGGATTCCGTGTACCGCCCGGACAGCGAGGAGTCGGTTGGACAACTGGCAACGAAGGATCATTACGTAGCCGAGAGCCAGCAAGCCGCCAGTGCACTGGCAAGACAATCGCTAAGCCAGATTGCGGACCAGGTGCACATGCCGGCGGGATCGCTGCTGATTTTCAATACGCTGAGTTGGTCGCGGAATGGGTTGGTTGAGCTGGACCTCGACAAGGACAGGATCGTAGTGGAGCAGCCCGGGCGGACGGCGGTGCCTTTTGAAGTGCTGCGGGAAGGGCAGGGATACCGGCATGTGCGCTTCCTGGCACAGGATGTGCCCGCTATGGGGTTCAAGTGCTATTCGCTGGAGAAGAGAAAGGAGCAGGAGGGTGGGGTTCCGACGCAGACGAACCTGACAGATACGGTAGAGAATTCGTTCTATCGCGTGCAAGTGGATGCGGCGACGGGAGCGGTGAAGAGCATTTTCGACAAGCAACTGAATCGAGAGTTGGTAGATACGGCGAGCCCTTACCGATTCAATCAGGCAGTGTATGTGCAGGGTGGCGGAGGAACACAGATTGTGTATATGCGGAAGTCGCTGCCGTTTGCGGAATTGAAAGTGAGTCCGGCTGGCGATGGACGGATCGTGGGGGTGCGGAAGACTCCGTTTGGGCAGATTTTGGAGGTGGAGTCCAAAGGAGTGCATGTGCCTTCTCTGCGGACGGAGATCCTCTTGTATGACACGGAAAAGAAGATTGAGTTCGTAAATCACGCCACGAAAGAGCCGGTGAGGGAGAAGGAAGCGTTATATTTTGCGTACCCGGTAGCGTCTGAGAAGCCGGCATTCAGCTACGAGATACAGAATGGCTGGGTGGACCCGAGCAAAGATATGGTGAAGGGCGCGGGATTGGAGTGGTTCACCGTGGGGCATTGGGTGAAATCGTCTTCGACGAACGCTGAAGTGGCGATTGTGCCAGTAGACGCGCCGATGGTGACACTGGGCGACATCAATCGAGGGCGCTGGCCGGAAACATTTGAGCCGAAGAGCTCGACGATCTTTTCGTATGCCATGAACAATTACTGGCATACCAACTATCGCGCCGAACAGGGCGGAGAGAGCACGTTCCGGTATGTGATGACCAGCGGCGCACGGCTAGCGCCGGATACTCTGTCGCGCGTGGGACGAGAAGCAATGACACCACTGGAAGTGGATCAAGTAATTGATCAGGACAAAGTGGGCAATCCAAGGCGCCCGCTGGAGCCGGTGGCACAGAGCTTTTTGCAGGTGGACGCAGAGAACGTCACTGTGGAGGCTTGGAAAGCTGCGGACGATGGCAACGGAACTGTGATTCGCTTGCTGGAGACAGGAGGGAAACCGGCAGCGGCAAAGCTGCACTTCCCATTGATGCGCATAAGGCAGGCATGGGTTTGCAACGCGATGGAAGTAAACCAGCAGGAAATCAGCGGAGACGGATCGACAGTGGAAGTTGTGTTGCGGCCTCACGAGATTGTGACGGTGCGAATTGTAGGAGAGTTCCGGGGGCTAAACAGGTCGCGATGAAGAGCTGGAATTTCCATGCAGGGTCTTCCATGATGGAGGTGCGCGCTCGAGCTTGGTCAGCTGGGCGCGCGATAGGGCACGCGTGAGATTCGGTCGATTCCCAAGAATATGGCGGATTGTGTTCTGCGCGGCGATGTTTCTGCCGGGTGCGCGGGCGGTAGACCGCCCTGTGGCGGATCAGTGCGATGAGATTGTGGCGCGGTACCGGAAGATCATCGTGTTGATGGATGGATCGAGCCAGTTGGATCCCGCGGTGAAGGCACATGTAGCAACGGCCGGACGAATTTTGTTCGAGGAGAATCATCAGACGCTGGTGACATTGGAAAAGCAAATCGAAGATTCGCTGGCCTCAGGAAAGACGGAAGCGGCTGAGGAATTTCTGAGCCGAGTGGAGAAGGACGACGAATACCTGGATGCGGACAAGCTGGTGTTTCGGGACACGCTGGAGGGGATGGGGGAGGGGCCTGGGGGCCCGGAGCTGAAGAAGCGGGTGCAAAGCGATCTGGAGGCGCTGGCGGGGATCCAGACATTGTATCAAAAGGAGATAGGGGACATTTTCGGGGCGCTGCAGACGCGCGGAATGCCGATCCATCGGCAGGCGTGGAGCGACTACACGGCGGCGATCAAGCAAAAATACACGCGCGAGCAGGTGTTGAAGGAGATGGAAAAGGCGCTTCCGGCGATGGAATCGCGGGGAGCAGGGAAGAAAAAGAGCACAAAGGACGAGGTATTTGGGTACGATTTGCCGGCAAAAACGCTGGTTTTAACCTTTGATGACGGTCCACATGCGCGTTATACACAGCAAATTCTGGACATTCTGGCGAAGTATGGAATCAAGGGGATCTTTTTCCAGGTAGGGCGCAACCTGGGTCCAGAGACGACGGCGAGCGACGCGAAGCTGATCGCGACGGCGGCATTGAGCACCAAAATCCTGGCGCAAGGGTCGTCGCTGGGGAACCACAGCTACAGCCATCCGGTGCTACCGAAGCTGGATGAAGCGGGCTATTCGAAAGAGATCGATACGACCAGTTCCCTGTTGAGGATCATTTTGAAACAGGAGCCGGTACTGTTCCGGCCGCCGTATGGCGCGATCAATGAAAACATACTGACCAAAGTGCGCGGCGAGAATATGAAGGCGATTTTGTGGAATGTAGATTCGGAGGATTGGGCCGATCCCGTACCGAATTCGGTGGCGCAGCGGGTGGTGACGGAGGCGGAGAAGCAGGGGCGGGGGATCATCCTGTTTCACGACATCCACAAAGTGGGGGTGGAAGCATTACCACAAGTGATTGAGGCGCTGCAGGCGGATGGATTCAAGTTTGCGTATTGGAATGGCAGTGGGTTCGTGACGGACGCGACGCGGGGAGTGGCAGGGGTGCAGGAGACGCCGCAGGCTTCGCCGGTCTACCGGGAGAGCTGGGCCGCGGTGATCGGCATCGATGAGTATCAGAGCTGGCCGAAGCTAAGTTATGCGAGCAACGATGCGCAGGCGGTGCGGGACCTGCTGATCAAGAAATACAACTTCAAGCCGGATCATGTGTTCGGATTGTTCAACAAGGATGCGACGCGGCAGAACATTCTGTCGCTGCTCGGGGACAAACTGGCGAATCCGGACATGGTGAAGCGCGAGGATCGCGTGTTTGTGTTCTACGCCGGACACGGGGCGACGCGGCACCTGGCGTCGGGGCGCGACCTGGGCTACATCATTCCGGTGGATGCAGACTTGAGCCATTACGAAGGCAGCGCGATTTCGATGTCGAATTTCCAGGACATCGCCGAATCGATTCCGGCGAAGCACCTGCTGTTCGTGATGGACTCCTGCTACAGCGGGCTGGCGCTGACGCGGGGCGGACCGCCGGCGGGGATACAGAATTATCTGCAAGAGATTTCGCGGCGCGAGGCACGGCAGATGTTCACCGCGGGCGGGGCAGACCAGCAGGTGGCCGATGGCGGCCCGAATGGACATTCGGTATTCACGTGGACCCTGCTACAGGCACTGGACGGGCGGGCGGATTTGAATGGCGATGGCGTCATTACAGCTACGGAGTTGGCGGCGTATGTAACGCCGGCGGTATCGGCACTGTCGCACCAGACGCCAGCGTTTGGGAACCTGCCGGGCAGCGAGGGCGGAGACTTCCTGTTTGAGTTGCGGCACGAAACGGAGTTTCTGGACGCAGATTCGACGCAACTGAATGAGGACGCGATCAAGGCGAACGCGGAACTGGAGAAGTTGAAGGCGGAGATCAAGAAGGAAGCGGAGCAGAACGCGGAGCTACGAAAGCAATTGGCGGCAATGCAGGCACAACTGCAGCAAGGCGTGACGGGGACGACAGCCGCTGGCACGGGTACGGTGGCTGCGGCGACGACGAGTGGTGCGGCTCCCGCGACGCCGAAGGATCAGGCTGCAGCGATGAATGACGAGGGAATGCGGCTGTACAAGGAGAAGAATTACGCCGAGGCGCTGACGAAGTTTGAGGAGGCGGCGAAACTGCAGCCGACCATGCCGTTGTATGCGAATAATGCAGGATTTGCGTGCTTCAAGATGGGGCAGCATGCGTTGGCGGCGGAATGGTTCCAGAAGACCATTGCGCTGGACGCAAATCGGGCGGTGGCGTATTTGAATCTGGGCGATGCGCTGTGGGCGATGAATCAGAAAGTGGATGCGAAGGCAGCGTACGAAAGATATTTGCAGCTGCAACCGAACGCGAAGCCGGCGGTGGGCGTACGGGAGAAGTTGAAGAGCCTAGAAGAAAAGACAAACTAAACCTCACCGGTTCACGGTTAGGGAAAATAACTGAAGAACTGAATCGGTCCGCCGCGATCCGGATGACAAAGTGGTTGGTTGGGAGACCCTTCGAAGCTCAGGGCAGGCAAGACGCAGCGGGTGAGATCCTTCGCTTCGCTCAGGATGACAAGAACATTTTGATTGAGCGGACAGGGCGCAGCGTGCTGCGCCCCTACATAAGTTGAAAATTAGAGCAGAAGAGCCCACGTGCAACGTCGGCCCGTGGGGCACCCAAAGAAGCGCTGGCATAAAAGCCAGCGCTACATCGGTCGAAACCCAAAAGCTCGGGTCTAAAGACCCGCCGCTACATGTCCCGATGAGCCCTTCGCGGACAACGCTCAGGGGGAACGGAAGGCGGCTTTGCAGGCGTCGCAGGGACAGAGGGTGCGGAGGTAGTCGTAACTGAAGATGCCGGTGGAGTGGCCGTCGTTGAAATTGATCTGGATGGCGTAGTTGCCGACTTGCGTGGCGGAGTTGGCGCGGGCCTTGGGCTTGTACATGGGTAGAGCGGGGGAGGCGGGCAGGCCGGAGGCGGCCATGGATTCTTTCTTTGCGCGTTCGTCGTTGCAGGTAGCGCAGGGGCAATTATCGCGAAGGTAGGGGAAGTCATAGTGGCTGGAGTGGCTGTCGGCCCAGGTGATATCGACGCCGGTGCCGGTCTTCACGTGGATTTTGACGGAGACGGGTTTCTTGCGTTGGTCGATGGGTGTGGGCATGGGAAGTGAACAGTAATCGGTAATCAGTTTAACCCGTGAGCGAGGGTTTGAAAAATTGGGAATGGTGGAAGCGTGGTCTGAAGCCCGGCGCGACAAGGCGGTCAGGATTCATCGGATTTGTGGTCGCAACAGTTGCCGGGCGGGATGGGGTTGCCGTGGGGGCAGGTCGAGGGGTGGCCTAGGAAGCTGCAGATGCGCTCGTCGAGTTCGGGAGAGATGATGTGCTCGAACTTGCAGGCCTGACTGTGGGCTTCGTGGTCGTCGATGCGGAAGGTGTCTTTGAAGAGGCGCTCGGCGAGGCGATGACGGCGAACGACGTCGCGGGCGCGGCTTTTGCCACGATCGGTCAGCTCGATCTGGCGATCGTCGAGAACGTGAACGAGGCGAAGGTCTTCCATGCGGGCGAGAGTGCGGACGGGATCGACACCGCCGGGCGTGCGGATGTGCTCGACGTCGGCGCGATTCCCTTCTTCGCCGCAAACCCAGATTTGCTCGAGGAGATGGTCAAAGTGGATGCCGTCGTCCATGGAGATGCGCTGATCGACGGCGAGGTGGCCGTGGACGAGTTCGATGCGGCGGTCGGCCTGCTGGGCGATGTCGGGGTCGTGGGTGACCATGAGAATGGTATGGCCGGCGCTGTGGAGTTCGCGGAACAGGCCGATGACGATTTCTTCGTTGGCCTCGTCGAGATTGCCGGTGGGCTCGTCGGCAAGGATAAGCTTCGGCTGATTGATGAGCGCGCGGGCGATAGCGACGCGCTGCTGCTCACCGCCGGAGAGCTGAGAAGGCAGATGCGTGAGGCGATGGCCGAGACCGACGCGCTTGAGAGCATCCCTGGCCTGATCCTCGTCGGTGACGCTGTGGAAATACTGCGCAAGCATCACGTTTTCGAGAGCGTTGAGGTACGGAACGAGGTGGAATTGCTGGAAGACGAAGCCGATCTTTTCGGCGCGGTAGCGAACGAGTTCGTTTTCACCGAGATTGGCGAGGTCGACGCCGTCGACGAGGACATGGCCGGAAGTGAGCGTATCCAGACCACCAAGGATGTTGATGAGGGTGGTCTTGCCGGAACCCGAGGGACCCATAAGGGCGACCCATTCGCCAGCTTCAATGTGAAAGGAGATGCCGTCGAGAGCGCGGAGGGTGCCGTACTCCTTGACGAGCGAATCGATCTTGACCTGCGCACTCACTCTTCACCCCGGAAAACGGAAGCCGGCCGCACACTGGCCAAGCGGCGCAACGGAAAAGCCGCCGCGATGGAAACGAAAACTGTAAGGGCTACGGAAATAGGATACACAATCAGGCGCGGATGCGCAGCGACTCCGAAAACGGCTTTTCCGAGCCACATGGAGACGAAAATCCCGAGGGCGGAGCCGATGAGGCCGCCGGCAAAGCCAAGAAGAATGGCTTCGGCAAGGAAGAGCCGGACGACACGGCGGACGGAACCACCGATGGCTTTCATCAGGCCTACGTCGTTCTTGCGTTCGACAGCGACGTTGCTCATGCCCGCCATAACGCAGAGCGAAGTGAGGAACAGGACGAGAAGGACGGTGGAGGACAGCAGGCCACTGATGCGAGTGTAGATGCGGCCTTCGGCTTCAGCAAATTGCTTGATGCCATGGACGTCGGCGGACGGAAGCTGACGGCCGAGGGAGTCGACGAAGGAATTCACGGAAGCGGGAGTGGCGTTGACGCTGAGTTGGATCAGGCTAAGGTGGCCAGGAAGATCAGCGAGAGTTTGGGCGGTGTGGAGATTGGTGAAGATCTGCGTGTCTTCGGCGCCGCCGGTGGCGACAATGGCAAAAACCTTACAGACGGCTTCCCTGCCCTGGTTCTTAAGCTGAAGGCTATCCCCTGCGGCCACTTTGAATTGCGCGGCGGCCTTGACACCGACTTCGCAGGCATTCGGATCGGATTCGAGATCGGAGCGGTATTCGGTGCGGCGGCCGGGGCGAATCTGTGTGATGCCCTGACCTTCGGTGCCGGCGAGAACGGCGGGGTCGAAGTGGATCTGGCCAGCTTTGGCGACCTGGCCGATGACGTAGAGGAAGCCGACGGCAGGGACAGGTTTGCCTTCATATTGCGGGGGAAGCTGGGCGAAGAGAGATTGGTCGAGGGTGGCGCCATCGCCGCTTTGGCTCTGGCCGGCGCGCGGGGCGACGATGACGTTGGCGCCGAGGGCACGGAATTCGGTGGTGAGGCGTTTTTTGGCGTCGATCTGGAGATTGAGGAGCGCGCTGGTGACGGCAGCGCCCGCGCCAAGAGCGAGAAGCACCACGAAAAGGCGGCCATAGTTGGCGGTGATAAGCCTGCAAATGATGCGCCAGAACATGGGAGTGGGAGCCATCATTCGCCTCGGAGAATGGGAGCGGGATCGTAGCGGGAGGCTTGCCGCAGAGGATACGCGCTGCCGAGAAGAGTGATGAAAGCCGCGAGGCCAAGAACGATGAATAGAACAAAGAGGCGCGGCTCAGGAGCGAAACCGAACATGCGGTAGCCGAGAACGCGGGCGAGGAGAATGCCGACAACGAAGCCGATGCTGCCGCCAACGATGGCGAGAAGAAGTTGTTCAGCGGCGAGGAGAACACCGACGAGGGCGGAGTTGGCGCCGAGAGCTTTCATGAGGCCGATTTCGGTGCGGCGTTCGATGACGGAAGCGGCAGCGGATGCGCCTACGGCGAGGGCAGCGGCAAGAAGAGCGGCGCCGGTGACGAGCCAGAGGAGAAGTCGGACGCGAGAGAGAACATTGCCTTCACCTTCGGCGACGCGGCGGATGACGCGAACGTCGGTACCCTTGAGTTCTTCGCTGATCTGCAGCGCGATAGAGCTGATGTAGGGTGTGCAATACCAGGTGTCGTACTCGGCGGGAGTCATAGACTTGGGATCTTTGCGGGCGAAGGCATCTTCGGGCTTGGTGAGGGCGGAGACATAGAGGCGGCGATACATGCCGGGCTGGCCAGCGAGTTGTTGCGCGATGGCAAGTGGAGAAACGGCGCCATTCTCTTCGGGTCCGCCGGTCGAGAGGATGCCCACGATCTTCAGCGGACGAGTCGTAGAGGAGTCTTGTGCAGCGACGTTCAGGGTGTCGCCAACTCTCAGACGGAGCCGTTTGGCGAATGCGGCGCCGACCACACATTCGTCCGCGCCTTCGGTGAACCACTTCCCTTCCACGGTCCACCAGGGATTGGTCTGATCAATGCCAGTCACGTAGGAGGAGCCGTCAGGAATGGCAACGGTGTGGTGGTTCCAGGTGCCGACGAGAGTAATTTTTTCCGAGGCCGACCCCGAAGCAGCAGCGGAGACCTGAACCGGAACATCGAGGATGGGAGAAAAGGCCATGATGTTGAAGCGCCAGAAGATGGTTTTGAGCTTGCCGAGGTCGACTTCGGGGAGGTAGGCGCCAGCGTTGGCGGGACGATAGTCGACACCGCCGATCTCGAGGGGAAGCGAATCGGCCTGAGGAGTGACAAGAAGGTTCGCGCCGAGGCTGCGGAATTCTCTGGCGAGGCGATCCCCTACATCGAGAGAAACACTGAGCGCAGCCGTGGCCACGCCCATGCCCATGGCGAGTGCAGCCATGCTGATGATTTTGCGGCGAGGACGGCGAGTGAAGGAATCGGCTACGAGTTGGAGGAACATTGTCAGTGGCGGAGTGCGGCAGCCGAGCTGCCGCTGATCAATTTTGCCTTAGTGTGATTCGCAAAAGCGGGAGCAGAGCTCCCGCACTCCAAAATGTCTCCTAACGCGGAATGTCCTCCGCAGCTTTCGTGACCGCAGAAACATCGATGACGATGTTGTCGCCGACGACTTGCGATGGAAATCCAATGGGATTGCAGCCGCCTTTCTGGCCGATAGAGGGGATATAGATGGCAGAGGCGCAGCGGCGGCAGATGACGTTCTGCCCGTCCTGATGGTAGCCGTCGGCGCCGCAGATGAGGCAAGCGTCGAGAGCGGTGCCGTAGCCGTTGGGCTTTTTGATTACCATGAAGCGGATAGACTGGCCGTTGGCGGCAAGCGTAAAGAGATGGAGATTGCCGTCCTGGACTTCCGAGACAGGAATGCTGACGGAGTTGTTGACGATTTCGACGGCGCGGGCCTGTGGCGGCGCGGAGGTGACTTTGGCGTAGATGTAATCCGCGGTGAGCGCCAAGATGATGGCGAGGCTCATGGAAGCCGTGGCGACCATCCAGCGACGCTGGCGGCGATTCTGTGCTTGAATGAGGCGGCGCTCGGCGTCGTTGCCGACAGCGGTAGCGGCCTTGTTGTGCGACGCGGTTTGCAGCTCGCGGAAGACCAGGAGGATGACCGCGCCGAATACGAAGATGAAGAAGAACAGATCGTTGCGCACGATAGGGCCGAGAATGGCCATTTCGGACTTGCTGGAGGGAATCCAACGGGCTTCGCTGAGCTCGTGCAAGCCGGTGACAGCAAGTTGAATGGCGACGAGGATGAGGATCGTGCTGGTGACAGCGAAGAAACGGTGAAGCGGAACCTTCAAAGTACCCTTGAAGAAAAACACGCCGACGGCGCCGGCCACGCCGATGCCAGTGATGGTGCCGATCCAGGTCTGAAGACCTTCGGTGGACATTTCGACAGCGCGGAGGATCACCGCGAGCTCGACGCCTTCGCGAAGCACCATCAGGAAAACAAAGAGGAAGATACCCCAACCGGCGGAAGAGCCTTCGCGCCCGGCATATTGTTCGACCTTGTCCTCAATCTCTTTCTTGAGGTGCTTGGCGACGTGGCTCATCCAGAGAATCATGGTGACCACGAAGAAAGCGGCGATGAGGTACATCAGGCCTTCGAAGCCGTCGCCATCGATATTGAATCGTTCGAGGAGAATGGCGACGACGAGGCTCAGAGCGACGGCCGCCGTGACACCGGCCCAAACAAAACGCGAGAGATAGGAGCGGGAGGTGCGGGCAAGATAGACGAGGACGATGCCGACAACGAGTGCGGCCTCGACACCCTCACGAAGGGCAATGAGGAAGGCAGAGAGCACGGCTGCTCCAGTTGAAAATGATTTGCAACAACGATTTTAGCATACGCTGGACTGGGCATCGCCGTCAAGGTCAGGCGCACACTGTGTGCCGAGGTCCAGCCCACTGTAGAATGGGGACTTGCGTCTAATGGAAAGAGATGCAAGAAGTACAATGGCAACTGCCGATCAGAGAAGGGGTTGCATAGGCTGGCGTGGGGATCCTCCCTCGCAGCGAGCGCTCCTCGGGAATGACAGGTCTTGTTCAGGGACATGAGTAGGACATGGCAGATGGGCCGCATGGTTGCGGCGGTGGTGCTCTCGTGGGCGCTGGTGTGTCCGGAGGCACCGGCGCAGACCCAAGCGGCGAAGCAGAGCGGGACGGTGGACCCGCGGTCCATGGTGAAGCCGGATCCGAAGCGGGCGAAGAAGCTGGCGGAACTTGGCGGGAAAGAGGAGCAAGCCGGACAGTACAGCGAGGCATTGGCCGCGTATGACGAGGCGGCGAGATATGCGCCATTCGACGTGACGATTGTGAATCTGGGAGCGAGCCTGCGTTCACGGTTGGTGCGTGGGTACATGGAAGACGCGGAGCAGCGGGCCATTGCCGGGGACCTGGGTGGAGCGAAGCAACAACTGGCAACGGCGCTGCATCTTGATCCGGGCAACCGCATCGTTCAAGAGCGGCTGCAACAGATGCAGCTCATGAAGAGCGACGACTCGAATGATGTGAGCCTGCCGGAGCCGCCGATCGGAATGCCGCAGGTGACACCCGAACACACGCGGCACAATTTCCGTGTCACGGCGGACATGAAGACGGTGTACGAGCAAGTGGCAGCGGCGTACGGCGTGAAGGTGTCATTTGATCCGGACCTGCCGACGCGAAACGTGAAATTGCGGCTGGAAGATGTGGACTTCGAGACGGCGATGAAAGTGCTGACGGCGCAGACCGGGACCTTCTGGCACGCGCTGAATGAGAAACTGATATTCGTGGCTGCCGACACAATGGAGAAGCGGCGGACGTACGAACCTCAGGTGGAGCAGACCTTTTACCTGCCGAATTCGACGAGCGCTACGGAGATGACGGAGGTGGTGCGGGCGGTACGAGACCTGACAGGAGGGCAACGGGTTCAGCAATCGGCAAGCGGGCATAGCGTGACGATTCGCGACTCTTTGCCGAAAGTGCGGTTGGCGGGAGCGATCATCAATTCGCTGGAGAAGTCACTGGGCGAGGTGATCCTGGAGATCGATCTACTGGAAGTAGACCGCAACAACGCGTCGAAGATGGGGGTCACGCCGCCAGCCAAGTTGTCGATCTATTCGGTGTCGCCGGCACTGGCCAGCCAGTTGCGGTCCGCGACAAGCATCACGGCGCTGCTGACGATTCTCGCGTCGGTGTTTGGGACGGCAGCGTCGGGTGGACTGACCAGCCTGGCTGCAGCGATTCCGCCAATTGCAGCGATTGGCGGGGGCAAATCGACATTTTTGCTGGCGCTGCCGACGTTCGCGGCGGACTTTTCGCAGTCATTGTCACTGGTAAAGAGCGGCGAACAGGTGCTGCTGCGGGCGCAGGACGGAAAGCCCGCGACGTTCTTTGTGGGGGAGCGGTATCCAATCACGATGTCGTTGCTATCGGCGAGCTTGGGAGGTGCGTCGATCTCGCAAACGCCGGCGGTGGGCGGAACGGGGACAGCGGTGCAGACGGAGCAGTTCACCGTGGGACAGGGGCCGGTGTCGTTGGTTTCGGCGGATTTTCGAAACGCGGGAACGCAGGACCTGGCGGTATTAAACCAGATCGATAACACCGTGACGATCCTGTTGAACCAAGGAGGGGGCGTGACATCGCAATTCGCGCAGGCGGCGGGATCGCCAATTGCGCTGGGCGCGGCGAGGACGACCGCGCCGGCGGTACCCGCGCGGATCGCCACCGGAAGCCTGAATTCAACGACCGACTCGCTACCGGATTTGCTGGTGACGGACCCGGTGGCGAACACGGTGACGGTGCTGCTGGAGAACACGGCGGGCGACGGGACATTCACAATACAAAAGAATCCAATCGCGGTGGGGAACGAACCGAGCGGGATCGTTGTGGGAACGTTCAATTCCAACAATAATGCGAACGCGGGATTCGTGGTGACGAATTTCGCGGACAACACGATTTCGGTGTACGCCGGAAACGGAGACGGCACGTTTACTCAAGTGACGGGGTCACCGTTTGCGCTGCCGGCAACGGCGAACGGGCCGATTGCGATCACCACGGCCGACTTCAACAATGACGGGATACCAGACCTGGCCATATTGAACCAGACGTCGAAGAGCGTGACGATCCTGCAAGGCAAGGGCGACGGAACATTCGCGGAATTCAGCGGGTCGCCGATTGCCGTGGGAAATGGCGCGGTGGCCATTGCGTCGGGGACACTTGCGGGAAGCACGGGACCGGCGCTGGCAATCGCAAATCAATCGGACAACACCGCGACGGTGTATCTGGGAAATGGGGATGGAACCTTTGGGGAGTCGCCGCAATCGCCACTGAGCACCGACAAGGCGCCGACCGGAATCACGATTTCGGATTTCGCCCAGCAATCGTCTGGCGGAATTGCGGTGACAAATCGCGATGCGGGAACAGTGACAATCTTCGTGGACCTGGGGAGCGGACTGTTTACGAGCGCGCTGGAGCCTGCGGCGGGAACGAATCCTACCGCGATCGTGAACGGGGACTTCACGGGGAATGCGTTCCCCGACATTGTGGTGACGAACAACCTTTCGTCGGGGGCAGGACAGGTAACGCTGCTCATCAGCCCAACCAGCCTAGTGGCAAGGTCGTCGATCGCACAAACACCCTATCCGGGATCGGAATACGTGGATATCGGGCTGAAGATCAAGACGACTCCGACACTGCACGAAAACAAAGAAGTGACGCTGCAGATGGAATTCGAGATCAAATCGCTGGCCGGTTCGACCGTAAATCAAATTCCGATCATTTCGAACCGCTCGATGACGCAGACCGTGCGGTTGAAGGAGAACGAAACATCGATTGTCAGCGGATTGCTGAATCTGCAGGAGACGAAGAGCCTGCAGGGAATACCCGGGCTGGCGAAGCTGCCGGGAGTGGGATACGCGTTCGGTGTGCGTAGCAATAGCGATACGAACGACGAACTGCTGATCCTGATTACGCCGAGGCGGGTACGAACGCCCGTGCGTGAGTCCCAGTCGTTCTATGCCGGACGGGGAGAGTTGGGCGGACGAACATTAGGAGGGGGGGGAGGGGGAGCGCCAGCGCCAGTCAGCGTACCGGAGCAACCGCAGCCGACGGAACCTCCAACGGAAGGAGTGCCGCCAGGGCAGGCGCAACCGACTCCGGCGCCAACTCCTGCGCCGCAGCAACCGCCTCCGGACAATGAGCCGCCGCAACAGCAGGAACCGCCACCACAGCCACAGCCACCGCAGCCGCAGCAGCCGCAACCACAGCCACAGTAGGCAGCCACACCGCAGCGTCTACAGTCAGGGCAAAGGATCGAAAACAACAACAGGTTGGTAGGTGCGGGGAACGACTGCTTCGGCGATGGCGATGAGTTTGTTCTGTTGGCCGAAAACGCGGAGACGGGGCGCGACGTTCATGTCGGCATCGAGTTGCGTCGTGGAACCGGGAGGAAGTTCCTGGCGGCCGGGCTGGATCTGCGAGACAAGAATGTTGAATTTCCCGCCGTGGCGAACACGTTTTTCGAGGATCGGCAGAATCGTGACGCTTGGGTAGTTAGGCAGAAGGTTCTCGAGCGGAATCACGAAGGATTGAAACTTCCCTTCCCGCTTGGCCTGGACCAGTTCATCGAGACTGACCGTCTGATCCAGAGAGAATTCACCGACGGCGGTGCGGCAGATTTCGGAGAGATGCGCGCCGCAGCCGAGCTTCTGACCCATGTCGTGGGCGAGAGAACGGATGTAGGTGCCGGAAGAGCACTCGATGACAAAGCGCGCGACGGGACCTTCGATCCCGGTGAGGCGGTATTCGAAAAGTTCAACGGAGGCAGGCTTCAGTTCGACGGCCTGGTTCTTGCGGGCGAGTTCGTACGCCGGGCGGCCGGCCACCTTTTTGGCGGAGAAAATTGGAGGCATCTGCTCGAAACGGCCAAGAGATTGATTAGCGAGTTGCTGAAGGTCTTCGCGATCGAGCGAGACGGAAACTTCTGGAGCTTGCGCATTGCCTTCGGAATCGTAAGTGTTTGTGGCATAGCCGAAGCGGAAGCCAGCGGTGTAACGCTTGCGGCGGCCAGAGTAGAAACGCACGAGGCGGGTGGCCTTACCGAGGAGAAGCACGAGAACACCGGTGGCGAGAGGATCCAACGTACCAAGGTGGCCAATCTGGCGGAATCCAGCGAGATGGCGGACGGCGTCGACGATGTCATGCGACGTTTTGCCAAGCGGCTTGTTGATGACGAGGGCGCCGTCAAACGGTGCCGGTTGTGGTTTGCGAGGCATGAGAGAAGTAATCAGCGATCGGTGTCAGATGTCAGAACGGCATCGGCACGGGAGATGGTACCAACCACGGCGAACCTGCAACTCGAGTGACATGGAAAAGATTTCATGGGGTCGGGCCGGATTTGGGGCTTGGGTTGGACGGCTTGTCGGCCTTCATCTGCTTCAGGAGTTGTTCGATGCGTTCGACGTGTTCCTGAGAAAGATCGAGGGTGAAATGGAGGTCGGGCAAACGGCGGAGTTGCAGGCGCTCGACGAGTTCATGGCGAATATAGCCGGAGGCATGTTCAAGAGCCTTAATAGCGTCGGCCTGTTCCTTGGCGTTTTCGGTGCGGACGCTGACGAAGACGCGAGCGTGCTTCATGTCTGGCTGGACACGGACCTCACTGACGCAGACATTGCCCTCAAGGCGAGGGTCCTTGAGTTCGCCGGCGAGCATGGCATTGATTTCGTGGGCGATTTCCTCGCCGACGCGTTCGTGACGATGATGGTCGGGCATGTTAGTGACGTTCCTGTCGTTAGCTCCGGCGCCTGTATTCCGCCTATCGCATCACGGATATCCGTACTCAGATATCAGTAATGAGCCGGAAAAAGCGACTCACAGCAGGTCAACCGCATGTGAAACGATGAGCGGGCCGAGGATATTGTCGGCTTCCGCCAAAACCTTTTGCAGCGCTTGTTCGACGTGGCGCTCTTCGTTCGAGAGCGTGACGACGCCGACGACAGAGCGTTGCCAAGTGTCTTCAAAATCGAGTTCGGCGACGGCAACGTTGAAATTCGCACGCAGCTTGTCTTTCAGGCTGCGCAGCACCTGGCGCTTATCCTTCAACGACTGCGCATCCGGCAGATGCAATTCCAATGTAAGCAGTCCAACCGGCATGACTTATGACCTTTGCCCAATCAGGACAGGCTAGAACCCATGCTACTTGCGGGCGGGGACAGCCCCTTGGGCGGCGGCTTCGGCGGCAGAAAGCTTTACAACCTGGAAGCATTCCAGATGGTCACCGACCTTCACGTCGTTAAAATTGGAGATGCCGAGACCGCATTCGTAGCCCGCGCGGACTTCGTGGGCATCGTCCTTGAAGCGCTTGAGCGAGCTGAGCTTCGAAGTATAGATGACGGCGCCATCGCGAACCACGCGGACCTGCGCATCACGCTTCATCACGCCATCGGTGACATAGCAACCGGCGACAGTGCCGGAACCCTTAATGCGGAAGGTGTTGCGAACCTCGGCACGGCCAAGATAGGTCTCCTGAACGACCGGTTCGAGCAGGCCTTCCATGGCCTTCTTAATCTCGTCGGATACTTCGTAGATGATGGTGTGCGTGCGGATGTCGACCTTTTCCTGTTGGGCGAGGTCGGCCGCCTTACGATCCGGGCGGACACCGAACGCGATGATGATGGCGCCAGACGCGGAGGCCAAGAGCACGTCGTTTTCGGTGACGGCACCGACGCCGGCACTGATGATCTTGAGTTTCACCTGGTCGGTAGAAAGCTTGGGCAGCATTTCGCCGAGAACTTCGGCGGAACCTTGCACGTCAGCCTTGATGACGATGGGCAATTCCTTGACTTCGCCGGCCTTGAGTTGCTCGTGGAGCTGATCGAGAGTGATGCGGCCACCGGCACTGGCGCGGAGAGCAGCGTCGCGCTGCTTGGACTGGCGGAATTCCACGACGTGGCGAGCCTTGGCTTCGTCGGTGACCTGGAAATGGTCGCCAGCTTCAGGTACACCCTGGAGCCCGAGGACCTCAACGGGGGTAGAAGGCGGAGCGAACTTCAACTGGCGGCCGCGGTCATCAAACATGGCGCGGACCTTGCCGAAGACCGAACCGACGATGAAGAAGTCGCTGGTGTTGAGAGTGCCGTTCTGCACAAGGATCGTAGCGACCGGACCGCGGCCCTTATCGACACGAGATTCGAGCACGGTACCGGAAGCCGGGGCGTCGGGATTGGCCTTGAGTTCGCGGAGATCAGCGATGAGCAGAATGGTCTCGAGAAGCTTCTCGAGGTTCTTTTTCTGCTTCGCGGAGACTTCGACGAATTCGGTATCGCCGCCCCATTCGGCGGGCATCAAGCCGAGATCAGTAAGCTGACGCTTGACGCGTTCGGGCTGCGCTTCGGGCTTATCAATTTTGTTGACGGCAACGATGATCGGAACATTGGCCGCTTTGGCGTGATCAATGGCTTCGCGAGTCTGGGGCATAACGCCATCGTCAGCGGCAACAACGAGCACGACAATGTCCGTGACCTTGGCGCCGCGCGCACGCATGCGGGTGAAGGCTTCGTGGCCCGGGGTATCGACGAAAACAACGCTGCGTTCGCCAACCTGAACTTTGTAGGCGCCGATGTGCTGAGTGATGCCACCGGCTTCCCCAGCGGCAACCTCGGTGGCGCGAATCGAGTCGAGCAGGCTGGTTTTGCCGTGATCGACGTGGCCCATGACGGTAACGACCGGCGGACGCGGTTTGAGATTTTCCTTGGTTTCTTCCTTGGCGACCTCAAGCACCATTTCTTCTTCGAGCGAGACCACGGTGACGACGCCATTGAAGGACTGGGCCAGATCGGTGGCGGTCTGAACGTCGAGGGCTTGATTGATGCTGGCAAAGACGCCGCGATCGAGAAGAGTCTTCAGAAGATCCTTGGCGCGAACATCGAGTTTTTCAGCCAGTTCGCGAATGGTGATGCCTTCGGTGAGCGTAACTTCACGCGGAGGACGCGGCTCCGGTGGAGCAATAGCGATCGCGGTAGCGCCACGACCCCCAGCGCCAGGACGCTGACGCGTGGGGTGAAGCTTGCGTTCTCCTTCCATCTCGCGCTTGTCGACAACCGGACGCTGGCGTTGTGGCGGCTTGCGCGTATAGAGCGGCTTGCCCGGCTCTGCCTTCGGCGGCATTTTGTCGGGAAGCGGCGGAAGCATCTGCGGACGACCAGGCATGCGCGGTCCGGGACGCGAACCCATGGGAACTGCACCGGGACGTTGCCCCCATGGACGCCCTTGACCACCAGGGCCACCTTGCCCCTGACCAGTTCCGCCAGGACCACCGGGACGAGGAGTGAACGGGCGACCTTGGCCGGGCTGTTGCGGGCGCATGGGCTGACCGGGGCGTGGACCGGAAGGACGGCCACTGCCAGGAACTGTGCCAGGAATTGGGCCGCGATTGCCGCCGGTTGGCATAGGCGGACGCGAAGGCGAAGCAGGACGCGCGGAAGCAGGAGCCGTACCTGCCGCGGGCCGTGCTGTGGCGGGAGCACCGGGTTGCGGCGGACGAACGGCAGGCGGCTGACCGGGACGCTGTGCGATCGGCTGGCCCGGAGTCGGGCGAGACGGAACCGCAGGACGCGGAGCCCCAGCAGCAGGAGGAACGGCGGGAGGCGCTGATGGCTTTGGCGCAGCGGGAGCAGAAGTTGCCGGAGGCGCGGGCGCAGGAGCAGCGGGCTTGGCAGCGACCGGCGCGGAGGCAGGCGGAGCAGGTGCCGGAGCGGCAGGCTTCGGCGGCGCTACAGGCGCGGCAGCCGGAGGATGAGCGGCGGGTGGATGTGCGGCAACAGTTGGTGGAACAGCGGGCCGCGGGGCAACTGGAGCGACGGGCGCAGGAGCAGCAGGTTTCGGCTGCACCGGAGCGGGAGCCGGTGGATGCACAGCAGCCGGAGGAGCAGCGGGAGGCGCGGACGCGGGCTCGGCGGTGCCCTGAAGCTGATGGCGAACCTTATCGGCGATATCGACCGGGATAGAACTGGAGTGCGTTTTCTTTTCGGTCACACCAAAGCCGGGCAAGAGGTCGATGATGGCTTTCGCCTTAACCTCGAGCTCACGAGCCAGTTCGTTAATGCGGACTTGCGTAGGGTCACTCATGCGTCGTTACGAATTCTTCTCTTCCTGCTGAGCCTCGGGATTTTCATCCTTCGCATCAGCGGCCGCGGAATCTGTCTCAGCGGTCGAAACTTCGCCCGGTTCGTCGGCCGCTTCGGCAGCCACAGTTTCAGCGATGGCCTCGGCGTTTTGTTCGGCGACGGCGTCTTCTTCGGCTTTGGTCTCACTGGCCGTTTCGGCGGACTCAGTGTCGGTAGGCGCAGCCGCATCGGCGCCCTCGGCGGGGGCGGCTTCTCCACTTTCGTAGAACCGGTTTACAGCCTGATAAATTTTGTCGACCATTTTTTCGCCTATACCGGGAATCTCCATGAGCTGTTCCGGAGTCATGGCGGCGAGCTGTTCGAGATTGGTGATACCGGCGGCTTCAATCTTCTCGATGGTCTTGGGGCCAACGCCTGCGAGAACGGTAAGCGGGGTGACCGGCGCGGTGAGGCGCGTCATTTCCGCTTCGATTTCGCGGCGCTTCTCTTCTTCGCTCTTGATGTCAATGTCCCAGCCGATAAGCTTGCTGGCCAGACGAACGTTCTGGCCTTTCTTACCGATGGCGAGTGAGAGCTGCGAGTCTTCGACGATGACTTCGAGCTTCTTGTTTTCCGGATCGGTGATCTGGACACGGGTGACCTTCGCCGGGCTCAACGCCTTTTGCGCAAAAGCGACGGTTTCCTCGCTGTACGGGATGATGTCAATTTTTTCGCCGCGGAGTTCGCGGATGATGGACTGCACACGCATGCCCTTCATGCCGACGCAGGCACCAACCGGGTCGACGTCCTTGTCGCGGCTGGCGACGGCGACTTTGGTGCGTTCGCCGGCTTCGCGAGCGGCGGCGCGAATCTGCACGGTGCCGTCGTAGATTTCGGGCACTTCCATCTCGAAAAGGCGCTGAACGAGCGAAGCATCCGCACGGGAAACGATGACTTGCGGGCCTTTGGCGGCGCGATCGACGGTCTTGATCACGACGCGGAGACGCTCGCCGATATTGTAGGTTTCGAGCCTGGACTGTTCGCGTTTGGGGAGACGCGCTTCGGTACGGCCCATATCGACGATGAGGTCGGGACCTTCCGCACGCTTGACGATGGCGGTGACGAGTTCGCCAGAACGATTGTGATACTCGTTGAAGATGGTGTCGCGCTCGGCTTCGCGGACCTTCTGCAGGATGACCTGCTTGGCGGTCTGAGCAGCGATGCGGCCGAGAACGTCGGTGGCCTTGGACGTCTTGTATTCGGTACCAATCTCGGCGTTCGGGTCTTTTTTCTTCGCGTCGGCCAAGCTGATTTCGCGCTTGGGATCGGTGACTTCTTCGACGACAGTGATGACCGAGTAGACGTCGACCTGTCCGGTTTCGGAATTGAATTTGCCGCGGAGGTCTTCGTCAGACTTATAGAATTTCCGTGCCGCGACGACCATGGCGTCTTCAATGGCAGAAATCACCACGTCGGGCTCGATGTGCTTCTCCCGGCTGAGCATTTCAATTTGTTGGTAGAGCAGATTCGCCATTTTCTTTCCAGTCTTAAAATTCGACGACTAAATTCGCCTTACGGATCGTGTCCAGTGGAATCTCCACGAGTCGCGCTTCCTTTCCTTTCAGTTCCATTCGGACCTTGCCATCTTCAAAACCACGCAAGCGTCCTTCAAAGAACTTGGCCTCGCCAATCGGCTCGATGGTGGAAACCTTCGCAAGCCGGCCGGCAAACCTCTTGAAGTCCGCGACGGTCTTCAGGGCGCGATCCATGCCCGGCGAGCTAATTTCCAGAACATAGCCCGGTCCTGGCACCAAATCCTCGACGTCAAGAATGACGCTCAACTGCTGACTGACGCGCTCGCAGTCAGCGTGGCTGACCTTAGGGTAAGGGTCAACCTCTTCAGGCGTCGCGCCGGGCGAGTCGAGAGGAACGCGATCGATGTACACTCGCAGAAAGCGCTGCTTCCCGATCTTCCACTCAACATCCACGACTTCGAGGCCTTCCGAACGGGCAACCCGCTCGGCGGCGTCGCGGATTTTGTCCAAATTCACGTAAAGACTCCCCGGCCAATGCCGGTCTGAAGCTCAGTCCATCCGGCAGCAACAAAAAAGTGGGCTTGCGCCCACTCTATGGTGCGACCCCGAAACAGAGCGAAGAAAAAGTATAGTCCGATGAAGGGGCAAAAGCAAGGCACAGGAGGGGGAGGAGGGCCCGCTGGATCGGAAGAGGTGCGGGCAAACTAGAGACAAAAGACTAACCTTGACGCTCTATAACATAGCCAGTACCCTCTTAAGCGCCAACCAAACACGTCACAGGATGCGGAAGCGAAAACGTATGCCCAAGTCCCGAATCTCCGTTGCAGTCCGCCTAATCGCGATACCAGTACTCGCCGGAGGTTTGCTGACAGGGGCTTGCCGTGTGCAGGCCCAGGGTGGCGGACCCCCTCCCCCGGCATCCGCAAACTACGGCGGAGCGGACCCCTCAAAGTTCGGCAACGTCCAAGCGCCCCAGGATGTAACGATTACGGTAGCGGTCCGGGACGCCCGGGGGCTGCCGCTGGAAGATACGGCCACGGTCCTGCTTTCTTCGAAATTGCGAGGATTTTTCCGCTCCGTGGATACCAAGACGTCCTCAGATGTCAGCTTTGGTGTGCTGGAAGGGCCGTACGAAGTGCAAGTCGACTGTCCGGGTTATCGGAGCGTGAAACAGCAGTTGAGTGTGTCCGGTGGGTCGGCGTTTTTCACGGCATACGTCTATCTGCATACGGTGGACGATCCGAACAACGGCACCCAGACGGCGCCAGGAATCGCGTTCAAGCCAAAAGCCATCGCCGAAGTGGACAAAGGGCTGGCGGCCATGCGCAAGAAGCAATACGAGTCTGCGCGAAACCATTTCACGAAAGCCTCGCAGATCTCGCCGAGTAATCCGGACGCCTACTACCTGCGCGGAACCGCCGAGTTGAAGCTTCAGCAGACGGATGTTGCGAGGCAAGACTTTGAGCAAGCGATCAAGCTGGAGCCCACCCATGAAAAAGCGCTGCTGGCGCTGGGGCAGATGCAACTCGATGCCGGGAATGCAGACGCAGCGATCGCGACACTGAACCGATCGTTTGGCGCGAACGGAGCCGGCTGGAGAACATACTACCTGCTGGCGACGGCGTACGTGAAGAAGAAGAACTGGAACGCAGCGGCGTCCGCCGCGGTCAGCTCCGCGAATCTCGCGCACTCGAACGCGGCCGCGCCCCTGCTACTGCTCGGCGACATTCAGTTGGCTTCCGGCGACAAGACGCAGGCAAAACAATCATGGGAAAAGCTGATCTCGACGTATCCGAATGATCCCTTGGCCGGGGATGCCAAGAAACGGATCGCGCTGGCTGACAGCGGTCAGCCGATCCAACCGGCTGAAGTAGCGGCGATCACACTGCCGGTAGACGCGCCGGCCATCGCGGAACGTCCGTGGGCACCGCCGAGCGTCGACAGCAAGGATTATCCGGTCTCGGCAGTGACGTGCAATCTGAATGACGTGCTGGACCGGGGGATGATCCGTGTGAAGTCGCAGATGGCGAACCTGGAAAAGTTCACGGCGACAGAAAACATCGAACACCAAGAGATCGACAAGCTAGGAGAGCCGGGGGCAATCAAGAGCCGACAGTTCTCGTACATTGTTTTCGTGCTTCCCTACAAGCAGAACTCAGTGTTTCTGGAAGAGAGCCGCGACGGGCAGGCAAACACCGCGGCATTCCCGACGTCGCTGGCAACGGTGGGGCTAAATAGCCTGGGAGTTTCGGTGCTGCAACCGGTTTACCGGCCGGGGTTCGCGTATCAATGTGAAGGGGTGGCAACGATCCGCGGAGAAGCGGCTTGGCAGGTAAGGTTCGATGAGAAGCCGGGCGCGGAGACGGGCGTGCGGCGCTGGCAGAAACAAGGCACGATTTACAACATCCCGATCAAGGGGCGCATCTGGCTGTCGACAACGACGTTCGATATTTTGCGAATTGAGACGGACTTGCGGGAACCGATCCCGACGCTCGAGCTGGTGAAAGACCACCTCGAGGTGAACTACGGACCGGTGACGTTCGCCGCGATTAACGGACAGCTTTGGCTGCCGTGGAGCGCTGAGATGTATCTTGAGGTGCACGGGAAGCGCTACCACCACCGACATGTGCTGACGGACTACATGCTGTTCGGGGTGGACACAGCGAACAAGATCGCCGCCCCGAAGAACGTTCCGGCACAGGCGCCGCAGGAATCCGAATCGCAAGCTGCCCCAGCGAAACCGAACAGCGAATAGAAAGTTCCCTCTACAGAAAAAGAAAGGCCGTGGTGAAGAACCACGGCCTGTACGAGATCCGAGTTGAAGCGCCGGAGATTACGGCTTTGTCGCTGGCGGAGTAGCCGGCTTGGGAGTGGTGGCAGCGGGCTTGGCAGCCGGAGCAGCGGCGCCACCCTTGGCCGGATATGCCTGGTCGTAGAGCTTGATGATGTCCTGGGTGATGTCGATGGATGTGGCAGCAAAGAGGATCGGGGAGTTTTGCGCGGAGGAATCGAAGACGGCGGAAATGCCGTTTTCACGCGCGTACTTTTCGAGGACGTCCATCATCTTGCGGCCGATGCGATCGACGACTTCGCCCTGAGCGGCGTTGAGGTCTTCCTGCAGCTCATTCTGTTTGCGCTCGAGCTGCTGGGTGAGACGAGTGCCCTGACTGGTGAGGCGGACCTTCTCCTCATCGCTGAGGGTATTCTGGCCGGAACTGAGGCGCTGACGAAGATCGTTGATCTGCTTATTGAGATTTTCGAGCTCGTTTTGACGAGAAGCGAACTGCGACTGCAATTCAGTGGAAGCCTGCTTCCCTTCCGCGGTCGTAACGATAGCCTGGCGCACGTTAATGACGGCAAATTTGCCGGCCGCCGCGCCCTGAGCGCGGAGGGCGGTGTTGGCGAGCAGGCAAACCGCGCCGAGCATAGCCACACGAATCATATTTCTGGAATTCACTGTATTCTCCTTGTCAACTTTGGGTAGGCCTTCCACTTCGGACAAACAGCGAAGGAATGGCACCCGGAACCCTTGGGACGTTGCGCTGCAACCCGTAGCGGATGCAGAAGAACGGAAGCGAGAAAAGCATCCACGCCAGCAAACCGTCACAGCACCCCACTGCGACGGCCCCACAAAGTTTTAAGTATAGCCGAGGTGACGACAGACCCGCAAACGGCGGGACTGACCGGAAGGCAACAAACGTAAGCATTGGCCTCGCGCACGGGATTAGTGAGGGAAGGCGAGGAAGACGACACGGTTGTTGTTCTGGTCGGCGATGACACCGATGTTGTAGAACAAGTCCACATCGATGGCGAACTGGGAAAGGCTGCTGATCCCGAGAGTGTCGCGGGTTTTAAAGTTCTGGAAGTCGATGACCGAACTGGTGTTCGAGGTGGAGTTGATAGTCAGCATGGTGCTGGTCTGGAAGTTGAACGCAAGAGAATAGGGATTGACCCCGACACGGACGGTGGAAGTTTGGGTTGTGGTCGGATTGTAAGAATAGACAGCGTTCTGTTGCGTCGAGGTAATCAGGAAGGTGCCCGCGACGATGGGAGTTTGATTAGGATCGCCAGGGTTGTAAGCGATGCCCGTCGGGTTGGCGGTCAGCGACGAGATGGAAGAGGTGGTGCTTTTCACGGGAGGCACAGACGCGAGGTTGATGACGTCGATACCGCCGGTAAGGATGGTGGTGCCGGCATTCTGAAGATTGGTGACCGCGGCGAAGGAGGTGTTCGGATCGACGGCAACGGCCGTCGGCGGCCCAGAGAGACCGATGGTAGTGGCGACGGGTGCGCTCTGAGTATGGCCGCCGGAGACCGAGGGGAACAGAACGGTAAGGTCGATCGCCGACAAGGTGTTGGAACCGGAGTTGGCAACGAGCGCCAACGCACGGTCTTGATCCACAGCTACGCCGAGCGGAGCAAGGCCAACGGAAACAGCGTTCTCTGTGGTGGTGGAGCTACTGGATGAAGTCCATGTGACGAGCTTTGGACTTGTCGGAGTGCTGATATCAATGATGGAAGCAGTGCCATTCGGGCTGTCACCGTTATTGGCAACGACAGCATAACCAAGGCGCGAGATGACGCCGATGCCGATGGGCTGTTTGCCGACACCGACCGAGCCCAGGAGTGTACCGAAAGGAACACCGGGATAGAGAGCGCCGGTCATATCGAGATTGATGACAGAGACGCTATTGCAAGCATAATTGGACACCAAGGCGATGTGGCGAGTCTGATCGACAGCAACAGCTTCTGGACCCTGTGGCAGGACAGAGGTCGGAGCGCAAGCCGGGGACATATCGAGGATGCCGACGACGTGCAAGGGGAAGGCGTTGGAAGCCTGGCCGCCGGAGTTGACGACGTCGACAGCGTAGTCGTGAGGGGCAAAGAGAATGGCCGCGGGAATGGAGACGTCAATCTCGTTGTCACTGATCAATGTGGAAGTGACGTTGGAAGGCGTCGAGGCTCCCGGGGGAGTAATCGAGGTCTGACGATCGAGGCGGACGATTGGGCTGCTTCCAAGGGTGCTGAAACCCTGACCGAGAATGCGAATGACGGCGGGCCGGCCCACGCGGACGGCCTGGGGCATGCATGTGGAGACCGGATCAACCGGGCTGCAAGTGGTGGCGGGAGTCAACGAACCAAGAGAAGGCTGAGCTGTAGGAACAGCAAAGCACGTGGCGGCAGAAGTGCACGCGTTCACGGGCAACTGAATGTCCTGGATGTGCACGCTTTGGAAAGGAGTGGTCTGCAGATTCATGGTGGTGAAGGTGTTGTCGCCAGCATTGGCGATCAGCACATAGTGGGTTCGGGGATCGTAGGCCATGGGACCGTAGACGGTAGTGGCGGTCGACGAACCGGAAGGCGTGTAGGAGCCTTGGCCGATCTGGTTGGTAGGAATGGCCGCGATGATGCGGTAGGGCAGATTGGAAGAGCCGCTAGCTGAAGCCCCGCCTGCATTGATAAGCGAAACGGCGTTTTCGGGCGAATTCTGGGCAGGACCATTCTTTCCCGGATTGAAAGCAATCAATACGTTGATAAAGGGGTCCCACGCGACGGAACGGAAGCCGTTCTCAGGGCCGCCGGCCGGAGTGGGAGTGCAGCCATTGCAGCTACCCGCCGACAATGAGAGAGAAGTAAGGGATTGATCGAGAGTGCTAATGAAACCGATCTGCGAGCTGAACGCGGCGAAATCAGCGTAGGCAAAAGTGCGGCTGTAAGGATTGATAGCTGCGCCAGAGACGTTGGCAGAAGTACTGAAGGCATAGTAGGGCGAGCCATATTGAACAGTACCGAGAGCTGGACTGGTATTGGTTTCCTGGTCGTCCGCAAGACCGGTCTGCGCGTAGGTGAAGGTGTAAGGATCGACGACGGCCACTGGGAATGTACCGTTGAAGTTGGTGCTTCCCTTGGAAGTGATGCCGGAGATGATGACGGTACCGCCGAGAGCGGCGTTGATGCCGTGCGGCGTGACCGTTTTGATATAGGTGATGCCGGCTGCGCGGTAAGCGCCGGAGCTTGTGGTCGTAGAAGAGCTAGCGAGAATCTGGACAGAGGTGGCCTTCTGAAGGAGATCGACGACGGAGGTGGAGCCGTTGGCGCCACCGGGCGTGACATAGGCAAGCGGCACATTGGGCTGCATGACGACGCGAGGAGAGGGACCGGTGATGACCGTAACGGGAGCGATAACGCAAGGAGGCACTTGTCCAGAGACGAAGCAAGTGCGCGTGTCTAATCCATCGAGATTGGGATTGACGTCAACGATAAAGGCGATGTTGGTGCCCACACTCGTTCCCGAGTAGGCGACGACGCCGAGATGCGTAGTGGGATCCACGCCGAACGCGAAGGCCGTGGGAAGGTCCGTGGCGCCGGGCTGGCTCAGGAGGGTTTGCAGATCGACGGGCACAGACTTGATGAAGGTGAAAGCAGGAGTCGACTGCGGATTGATGGAATAGAGATAGAGAGTACTGTCGCCGCTGCTGACGACAATGCCGAGATCGCCATTATTGACCGAAAGCTGGTCGTCGATCGCGATGTCGGTGGGAGCAGAGGCGTTGGCTGTAGGAGTATTGGGAACAGCCAGTTGGAAAGGTCCGCCGACCTGAACGGGTTGGGTACCCGTGAGGCTCAGCAACTGAAGCGAACTGCTGGCTTGCTCGGTGATAACGGCGTAGCCCTTAACGGAGTCCACGGCCATCGCACTTGGAGCCAGATTCGTGCCGGAAGCAGTGGTGGTGTTGAGGGGCAGGGTGACAGGAGTGGGAGCGATCGCGAAATTGGGTTGGACCGCAGCATTGGTGGTAGCAGAGCGGAAGAGGGGCGGCGTCCCGGTTGCGGTGCTGCTGCTGACGGTAATTTCATAAAGACCCGGATTGGGGAGTTGGAAGTTGCCCTGGGTCCCGAGGAGATGCGTGGCGGTGGAGCTCGATGATTGCACGAGGACGGCCTGGTCATTGAATGCCATCTGGACCTGGCCGCCAGTGGCGCCGTAATAGCCACCGTCGACGCCGATGTTGACAGTGCCGCTTGTCGAGGACTGAGGGAAGCTATCCGGCGCAGCGGCAACCAGCGCCGGGCTGGCGTTGACGATATGCAAGGGGCAAGCGATCGCGGTGTTGCCACCCGAGGTGGGAACCTGCACGCAGGGAGGAGTAACCGTGGGAGATGCCGGCAAATTCGGAATCATGATCCAGGCAGGATGATCGGGATCCGGCTCGGGATTCGCCAGTTGAGCGGCATTCAAGCGAACGCGTGTAACCAAAGAAGCGTCGCAGGTGACCACAGGAGTGACGCCGGAAGCGCTGGGAGTGCAATACGCGAGGGAAATGGGAATCGTGAAAATCTGCGTGGTGCCGAGAGGAGTGCCTGACGATGCCGTAAGATTGGCCTGCGCCGTTGGCGGGACGAAGTTGATGAGCGTGGTATTCAGCAGGTTTTTGGCGTTCAGAAAAACGTCCTGAAGCAGGCCACCGGCAGGAGCGGCGGGGGGATAGATGCTGGAGAAGGTGACCGGATTGTTGGTGGCACTGACGAGAGTGATGATGGAAGTAGCGAAGTGATTGGGGTCCGCAGAGTTCCAACCGACAACGTAGACGGTGGTGGCAGCTGTCGACTTGCTGCCGGCCGGCTTGGTATCGGTGGGTAGAACCGCCGGCGCGGTGTAGATCCCGGTGGCGTTGTCGATGGTGCCGCAAGTGGAATCGCACGTGTCGGGAGTTTGCGGGGTGGCGGTTCTGTCAAGCTCGGTGCTGGACGCCGAGTTGGGCTGGATTAGCTTGAACTGCTGGCCAGACGCATTGGCGTTCAAAAAAGAAGGAATGAAGACAACGGTCTGAGCCGGAGTGAGCCCGACGGGAACAGTAGCGCTCGTGGGAGTGATGGAGACACGAATACCGGAATCGAGAGTGAGCACGGCCTGGCAAGTCGAACCAGCGGAGCACTTGAGATTCTTGTTGGCATCGGGTATCGGCTGGAAAGTCAGTGCCGGGACCGGGTTTGGGAAGTCCGCCAGATCGGGAGCGGTGTAGGTAAGAACGTTGGAGCTGTTGGTGGTGGAGACGACCCAAGTGCCGATTTTGCCGGTGATACCGGAGATAGCCTGACCGGAGGTGCAGCTCCCGGTGACCTTTTTGGGACTGGGGTTGGTGGAGGTAGCCGCGGGGAGATAGGCATACGTACAAGTCCAATTGGTGACGGTGGTGGTGTCGGTGCCGCTGACCGTAGCGGTGAATGTTTGCGGTTGGCCAGCGATGACCACAGCAGCGGCCGGGCTGACCAAGACCGAGACCACGTTGGCGGAGGTGCCGCCGCCGCAGCCTGATAATGAGATGGTGACTCCGGCCAATACGGCCAGGATCAAGCACGAATTGATGAACGACTTCATGACCAACGTCTCCCCATATTTGCGGGCATTCGCAGCCCTGTAATCATTTCCGATGGATGCAAACTCAATTACCCGTCAAACCCTTAGAAAGTACGACTGACCGTAAAGCGGAACGTGCTTTGCGGTTCGAAATAGTTCAAGCGGCCCGGATTCTGTAGAGCCGGCTGAAGCTGGTAAAGAACGATCGGCGAACACTGGTTCGGATGCAGTGGATCGGTCAAACCCGCGGACTGACACATCATGTAGAGATTCGTCAGATTGATTTGGTCGTAAGGCGCGACGATGGTTTGGTGAATGCGGAGCGGGTTGTAGGCCCAGTAGATGCGGAAGGGCGCCTGCACAATCGGAAGATTGATGTTGAACTCGATGCCGGTGGAAGCACGAAGCTTGAAGTTTGTGCCGGGAGCGATGGCCAGCTGAGCTTGCTGGTTCACCAGCGGGAACATCTGATTGATATTGTCGACACCTTGCTGATTGAGTCGCAAAGCGCTCTTATCCAGGATGCCGGTGGTGCCGGTGTCAAAGAAGAGGGTCATGCCGACCGGTCCGGCAATCGGAATGCGGTATTCGAGATTGGTGACGCCCATGATGTCGCCACCGGGGAAAGTGATGGTATAGGCCTCGAGCGGCACGGGGAAGGAAACGGTGCGCCCAGAGGGACCGCAGGTGTTGCAGGGGTAAGTGACAAACTGATTGAAGACCGACGGAATGTAAGTAATGGGCGAGATGGCGCGAATGTCGAAGCCGCGAATGTCGTTTTCGCCGCCCATGTAGAAGCGGCTGTAGGGTGGGACTTCCTTGCCACCGTAACCGGCAGTATAGGCGCCCATCACGCGAACACCGATGGCGTTGCGTCTGTGATTGATGGGGTGGAAATACTTGACCTCGCCCGTGTTGGTGATGGTGTTGACGTTCCCGCCGATGGGACCGCCCGTGAAAGCCAGAGAGTAGAAGAAGCTCTTGCCGCGCGTGGCGTTGATGGGATTGTCGATGGTGTTGTAGGTGACCGTGGTGGTGATGGTGCTGGCGATGATGCCATCGAGCGCGCTGGGGCCGGCGATGCTGCGATATTGGAGCTGGGTGAAGAGTAACTGGGAGGCCTGGTTGTAGGTGGTGATATTGGTGCGGGTCAGGCCGTACGTCACGCCGACGCGAGTGAAAGCATAGCGTTTGAGTGGATAGCTGGCGAAGGCAGTAAAACCGGTGCTGTTCTGGTTGTAATTCTGGATGTACTCAGGGTTGATGCTGACGGACTGTCCGGTAACCAGGGCGGCTTGTTGCGCCTGATTGTACTTGTACAACGAGGAGAACACGGTAAAGCCAGTGGAAATCGGGCGATCAAACAGGTAAGGCTCAGTGAAACCAAAGACGATGTTGCGTTGATACTGGCCGACCTGAGCGGAAATGGTGAGTGTCTCACCGAGACCGAGGAAGTTATTGGTCTGATAGGTGAGGCCGATGAAGCCGCCAGAGAGACCGCTCACGCCGCCCTGAAGACCGATGGACTGTTTCCCTTTTTCCTTAAGCTTGAGAAGGATGTCGACGGTGCCGTCCTTAGTATTGCGTTTGATTTCGGCGGCCTTGTCGGCGTCAAGCTTTTCGAAATAGTCGAGCTGATTGAGGCGAAGGATGCTGACTTCCCAGGCGTGCTTGTTGAAGAGCTGGCCTTCGTCGATGAGGAGTTCGCGGCGAATAACCTTGTCGCGCGTGGTGGTATTGCCGCTGAAATCGATGCGCCGGACGTAGTACTGTTTGCCCTCATCGAACTTCATGGTGACGTCGATCCGGTGAGGATCGTTGGGGTCGAACTCCGTAGCCGGCTCGGGAACGAAGTCGATGAAACCATACTGGCCATAAATCTTGGTGTACTCCTCCATGGCCTTACGGATCTTGGAGGCGGAAAAGACGTCGCCCTGTTTCAAGGGAAAAACGCTCTTGAGGGCATCGACCTTGAGGGAGAGGGCTTTGTCGGGGTCAGAGCTGACGATCTTCAGCGAGCCCATGAAGTACTTGTCGCCTTCCTCGATGGGGATGGTGATGTTGACGGCCTTGCCAGGGGTTTTGCCGGCGAGAGGAATGCCCCAGCGCCAGTTTTCAGTATCGACGTTCTCGATGATGGGTTCCTTGACGAGAACGCGGAAGTAACCGTTGTCCTGATAGAGGCCGCGGATGCCGACTTCGATGTCTTCGATGAGCTTGTCGTGATCGTAGGTCTTGGACATCACATTGATTTCGGTGAAGTAGAGGGGGATCTGGTAGGGGCGATCGTGACGCATGGCTCGAATGAGCTTGCGGTCGCTGAAAGCGTGATTGCCGGTGAACTTGATCTTGCCGACCTTGACCTTCGGGCCTTCGTCCACCTTAAAGACAAGAATGACGGCATTGCTGGAAGCGATGTTTTCGTACTGAGGCGTGACGGTGGCGAATTGGCGGCCGTGTTCACCGAGAAGTTCCTTGAGGACGACTTCCGCCTTTTTGATGCGCGTGGGATCGAACTGGCTTTCGACGGTGAGACCGACCTTCTTTTCCTTGAAGCGATCGAGAATATCGGATTCGGAAACCGAGTGGATGCCTTCGTAGCGGATGCGGCGAATGACAGGGCGTTCCTTAACGATGAAGACGATGACTTTGCCGTTAGGCTTCTCGCCATCTTCGACTTCCAGTTTCACATCTTCGAAGAACTGCGTATTCCAGAGGGCCTGAAAATCGCGGCGCAAGGTTTCTTCGTTGTAAGCATCGCCGGGCCGGCTGAAGATGCGTGCCTGGAGGGTATCCTTCCGGATGCGTCGGTTGCCGTCGAAGACGATGCTCTCGATGAAAGGCTGATCGGGATTCTGCTGAGAACCGCTGACCGCGCCGTCAGGCAACGTGGTTTCGAACTTTTCTTCGAAGGTAGTCTTGTCGAGAGAAGCATGAAAGAGCCAAGCTGCCTTCGCCGTAGAGACATCTTCAGCGAAGGAAGCGGAGGCCAAGACCAGCAGAGACAATAAAGCCGTAACGAAGACACGCACACGGCATGGACGCGGCGCTTCCATTTTCGTCAATAAACAGAGTGTGCTTTTAGCGGCCGCTGGAAATCTCAAGGCCGCGCCCCCAAACCCAATTGGCATTCTCCCGCCAGACCCGGTATGGGCTGGCCGCGCGTATAGTTCGCACCCACGACCTCAAGAAAAAAGGTCGCTTCGCGGTCACACGATGCGTCAGATTCGCTAGTGGACGACTGGGGTTGCCTCACCGACCGGCCGGAATGCGAGGCCATCCCCGGCGACGTAGATCTGCAAGGTTGCCGGCCTCTGAATTCCCCCCTGGATCAGAGCCTCGGAGAGCGGGTCTTCCACGTACTTCTGCAACGCCCGCCGCAACGGACGCGCACCGTAATTGCGGTCCGCGCACGTCTTCTCGAGGATCCACTGGCGTGCTTCGGGCGATAAAACCACCTGCACTTGTCTGTGAATCAGCGTGTCGTTCAACTGGCCGACCAACAGATCAATGATACGAAGCAGGTCATCGTCGCTCAGCGGATTGAAAAGAATAATCTCGTCCAGCCGGTTCAAGAACTCCGGATTGAACGCCCGCTTCACTTCGCCCAACACCATGTCTTCCATGCTCTTCAGGCTGGCTTCATCGATACCCGACTGGAACCCGATCGAGGTGCGCTTTTGCAAGTGACGCGCCCCGATATTGGAAGTCATGATGACGATGGTATTACGGAAATCGACGGTATTGCCCAGACCATCCGTTAACTGCCCGTCTTCGAACACCTGGAGCAGAATATTGAACAGGTCAGGATGTGCCTTTTCGATCTCGTCCAACAGGATAACCGAATACGGCGTGCGACGCACGCGCTCGGTCATCTGGCCGCCTTCTTCGTAGCCGACGTAGCCTGGAGGCGCGCCGATCAACTTCGAGACGGAGTGCTTCTCCATGAATTCGGACATATCGAAACGAATCAGCGATTTTTCCGAACCAAAAAGGAATTCCGCGAGACGGCGGGCAACTTCCGTCTTGCCCACACCCGTGGGACCTAGGAAGAAGAAGCAGCCAACCGGGCGCGAAGGCGACTTGAGGCCAGCACGGCTGCGGCGAATCGCACGAGCGAGCGCGGTGATGGCCTTGTCCTGACTGATGACGCGCTTGTGGAGCTCGGGCTCGATGCGAAGCAGTTTCTGCTGTTCGTCTTCCTTGATGGAAGTGACAGCGATGCCTGTCCAGCGAGAAACGACTTCTTCGATATCTTCACGGGTTACGATGCCCGTGGAAGCATCGTCGAGTTTATAGCGCTCGCGGAGCACGCGCAGATTTTCCTTTTCCTTGCGCTCTTCCTCGGAATAAAACCGCGCCTTTTCGAATTCGTGCGCCGCGATGGCGGACTCCATGCGGTGGGTGATGAACTTCACGCGCTTCTGGACTTCGCCAACTTCGTCGGGCACGGAGGCCTGGCGCAACTTCACGCGAGCGCCGGCTTCGTCGATGAGATCGATGGCCTTATCCGGAAGGAAACGGTCAGGAATGTAGCGGTTCGAGAGATACACGGAGTACCGCAGCGCTTCGTCGGTATAGCTGACAGCGTGGAACTTTTCGTAGCGCTCGCGAACTCCATTGATGACCTGAATGGCTTCGTCTTCATTGGGCGCGGGAACTTTCACAGCCTGGAAGCGACGTTCGAGTGAGCGATCTTTTTCAACGGACTTGCGGTATTCGCCGGGAGTCGTGGCACCGATGCACTGAATCTCGCCGCGGGACAGGGCCGGCTTGAGGATATTGGCGGCATCGAGCGAGCCCTCGGCGGAACCAGCACCGACGAGAGTATGCAGCTCATCGATGAAGACGATGGAGTTCTGGCTTTCCATCAGTTCTTTCATGATGGTTTTCAGGCGCTCTTCAAACTGACCACGGTACTTGGTGCCGGCCACGATCAAGGAAAGATCGAGAGAAAGGATGCGCTTATCCGCGAGGAACGGCGGAACATCGCCATCGCTGATGCGCTGCGCGAGGCCTTCGACGATGGCGGTCTTGCCAACGCCAGGCTCGCCAATGAGGACAGGATTGTTCTTCGTGCGGCGGCAGAGAATCTGGATCACGCGCTCGACTTCGGCTTCGCGGCCAACGAGCGGATCGAGGCTGCCTTCGGTGGCGGCTTGCGTAAGATCGCGGCTGAATTCGGCGAGGAGGGACGTCTCCTTCGGGCGAGAGGCCGCGGTGCTTTTTTCGCCACTGGTACGCGAGAGTTCTTCGCGAAGGGCCGAGAGACGAAGGCCACGCTCCATCAGGATTTCCGCGCCAAAACACTTTTCCTCACGCAGGATGCCGAGCAGGAGGTGCTCAGTGCCAACGTGCTTATGACCGAGGCGTTCGGCTTCTTCCGCGGCGCTGTTCAGAATGCGCTTGCACTCGGCGCTGAGGGGCACTTCCACAGAGGTGGAGATGCGCTCGCGGATGGTAATGCGGGCCTCGATCTCTTTCCGGATGGATTCAATGGAACCTTGCTGACGGAGGAACCGGTTCGCCAGGGCTTTGTCTTCCCGCATCAAGCCGAGCAGAAGATGTTCGGTCTCGATGTAGGGGCTGCCGTACTGGCTGGCCTCGTACCTCGCAAAGAAAATGACGCGACGCGCTTTTTCCGTATATCGTTCAAACACGATTAGCTCGCTTCTCCCCCTGGGGTCGATCCCGAGGCTGTGTGAGTGCCCCGGGATTGCAGAACACCATGTTCGAGTCCCAAGATGCGGTCGCACCGTTCGGCGAGGGCCTGATTATGAGTCGCGATGAGCGACGTCAGGCGATGCTCCCGGTGCAGCCGCTGCAAGAGCTCAAACACAGCCCAAGCATTCTGCTCGTCCAGATCTCCGGTGGGTTCATCAGCGAGCAGGACCCGAGGCGAGGTGATTAACGCCCGCGCGATGGCCACCCGCTGCTGCTCCCCTCCCGAAAGCTCTCCTGCGCGGTGATCGGCGCGAGATTCGAGGCCGACATCCCTGAGCCACTTGCGCGCTTTGCCGAACGCGCCGGCATGTGACTCACCACGCACCAGCAACGGCATTGCTACATTTTCTGCTGCCGTAAAATCCGGCAACAACTGGTGCCGCTGCCAGAGAAACCCCACGGCGCGATTGCGAAAATTGGCGAGCGCCGCGTCTTGATTCGATTCGATCGGTTTATTTTCAAAGTATACGTTACCGCTTGTTGGAGTGTCTAGCGCAGCGAGAAGATGCAGCAACGTACTTTTTCCGGCGCCGGAAGGAGCAACGACGGCGACCATTTCGCCTTCCTGCAATTTGAGGCTGGCGTCGGTCAGCACTCGCAAATTCTTCTCACGAACGCCGTAGGTTTTTTGCAAGCCGCGGGCTTCGAGGATCGTTTCGCCAAATTGACTCGCGTCGTCCATCCGTTCCGGTTCTCCCGCAACTGCTGAATAGCTCAAAATCCGTTCGCCTTCGTCATGGCAGAAGACAATATTTAGATGCGGCAGGGCCGAACCTGTGCCCAGGGCAAATCCCATGAGGCAAAGAGTTTCGCCCAAGCTTTTCCCATTTTCTCACCCTGCTTGCCAAGAGCAAACCAGGGAAAAATTCCGCCGTTGGAAAGGTCCACGAACTCACGTACTTTCAACGGCTTATAGCGCCCGTTCGGGAGGGAAACCGGAGACCAGGCATGCCCTCTCGTTTTTGCGCTACTGGTGGTCATTTTGGGAGCAAATGGGGAGCCAAACCGGGGCTCCATGGCGGCGCAAGAAACCCGCGAGAATTACTCAAATCTGAGAATCTCTACAGGCAGCAGCCGCGCAGCCTCGCGAGCGGGAATGATCGTGGCGAGGATGGCGATGGCCATCGCCGCGAGGGCGATCCACACTCCATCAAGAAAACTGGGATGAAATGGAACGTAGGGAACGGCATAAACCTGGGGATCGAGCGGAATCAAATGATAGGTGCCTGCGATGAACGTGAACGTGTAACCCACAAGGAGACCGGAGACAATTCCGATAGCGCCGATGATCACACCGAGAAGAAGAAAGATGCGGCGAACCTGATCGCGACGTGTGCCAAAAGAAATCAGCACGGCGATGTCGCGAGCCTTGTCGGTAACGGTCATGGAAAGCACCACGAGGATGTTGAGACCGGCGACGAAAGTGATGAGTCCGATGAAGATGGCGGTGACGAGCTTTTCGAGACGAAGCGCCCGAAAGAGAGCGCGATTTTCCTCGACCCAGGTGGTGGCAACAAAGCCCGGACCAGCAGCCTGTTCGATTTTCGGCGCGAGTTCCGCAGCCTGTTCGGGCCGGGCAAGACGGAATTCGAGAACGTTGACGATGTCGCTGGCGCCGACGAGGTTTTGCGCCGCAAGGAGAGTGACGAAACACCAGTTTTCGTCGTAGTCATAAAAGCCGGAATCGAAAATTCCGGAGACGCGGAAGCGTCGCGTGCGAGGCATCAATCCGAAAGGAGTAAGACGGCCCTGAGGGCTGGTCAATGTGACATAGTCGCCGGGATGGAGTTTCCATTCATCGGCGAGTTGCTTACCGATCAGAAGGCCTTCGATTCCGTCGACGTCGGGAGAAAAGTCGAGCGCCCCAGCGGATAGCTTTTGCAGCGCTTCATCGCCACGCTTTTCGAGGGCAAGATCAATTCCCTTCACCACGGCGCCGCGCGCCTGGCCACCGAAGGACAGCAACACGGTCTGATAAATGGCCGGCGTGACGGAAATGACGCCGGGAACCTGCTGGAGTTTTTCGGCCAAGGAGGAGTAGTCGCGCATACCGCCGGAATCACCGGGATGAGTCAGCGAGATGTGGGCGGTGACGCCGAGCAGGCGGTCCTGTAAGGTTTCGCGGAAGCCGGTGTTCATCGCGAGGGCAATGACGAGTGTGGCGACACCCGCGGCAACTCCGACCACGCTGAAAGCGGTCACAAGACGCAGAACCGCCGGGCGATTCGGCGACCTCAGGTAGCGCTTGGCGACGAACCACTCGAAGCTCATGGTTCGGATTGTCCTTTACGCTTTCGCACTTTCCGAAACGTCGGATTCTGAATTCGCTTCGGGGCGAAGTTGCGGGAATAGGATCACGTCACGAATGGAATGCGAATCGGTGAGGAGCATGGTGAGTCGATCGATGCCGATGCCCTCGCCGGCGGTCGGCGGCATGCCATGGCAAAGCGCGCGGATGTAGTCGAGGTCGAGCTGCTTGGGAACCTCGTCACCCCCGTGAGCAATCTGCGCGAGGAAACGGCGCTCTTGTTCGGCGGGATCGTTGAGTTCCGAGAAACCGTTGGCGATTTCCATCCCTGCGACAAAGATCTCGAAGCGCTCGGTGAGAGACGGGTCATCAGGCTTCTGCTTGGAGAGCGGGGAGATGTCCGTCGGAAAATCGTAGAGGATAGTGGGCTGAACGAGCTTGCTCTCCGCCATGGTTTCAAAAAGCAGGCCGGTCCACTCGCCGTCGGAGAGTTTTCCTTTTGCAGCAGCATATTCGCCGTGATTGGCTTTGGCCCACACGTTATAGCGTGCGGTGATTTGTTCGGGGCCACCAGGGGAGGCGATATCCGGGAGGGTGGGGGGAGCCCCGGCCCCCTCCGGCCAGTATTTAATGATGGCTTCGCGCATGGTGAGGCGCTGGATGTTGCCAAAGTCCAGGTCATGCTCGCCGTATTTCACGATGGTGGAACCGGTGATAGCCCTGGCGAGATGAGCGAAGAGTTGCTCGTTGAGCTTCATGAGGTCGCTATAGTTGCTGTAGGCCTCGTAAAATTCGAGCATCGTGAATTCGGGATTGTGTTGGGTGGAGATGCCCTCGTTGCGGAAATTGCGGTTGATCTCGTAAACGCGGTCAAAGCCACCGACCGTGAGCCGCTTGAGGTAGAGCTCAGGAGCGATGCGGAGATAAAGGTCGATATCGAGGGTGTTGTGATGGGTGACAAAGGGGCGCGCTGCGGCTCCACCAGCTATGGGATGCATCATCGGCGTTTCAACTTCAATGTAACCGCGCGCGTCAAAAAACTTGCGAAGTTCGCCGATGAGGCGGGCGCGGGTCTGGAAGATTTCTCGGGGCTCTTCGTTGGCAACGAGATCGAGATAGCGCTGGCGATAGCGGAGTTCAATGTCAGAGAGACCGTGCCACTTTTCAGGTAAAGGGAGAAGGGCTTTGGTCAGTGGAAAGAGTTCTTCGACCCAGACGGAGAGTTCTCCCGTTTTGGTACGGAACATGTGGCCGCGGACGCCGATGTGGTCGCCCAAATCCAATAAATGGAAGAGCTGGAAGCCTTTGTCTCCTACAACATCTTTACGTACATAAATCTGTATACGCTTACCGGAGCCCTGTAAATGGGCGAAGCCCGCTTTTCCCATCAGGCGATACGAGACGATGCGACCGGCGACGCGAGTTTCGGCTCGATTCGCCTCCAGGTCTGCAGCGGTGGCCTGGCCGTATTTTTTGACGAGGTCAGCCGGCGTATCGGTCCAACGAAACTCATGGGGAAAGGCCTCATAGCCCAGAGCCTGAATTTCCTCAAGTTTTTTCTGGCGTTGCAGGAATTGGTCTTGGGGCTCAAATTGCAAGGAGGTGTGTAATCCTTTCAAAGGGGAAGCTTTCAGGAGTATACGGTCGGCGGAAGGCGAAGGGCAAGGAAGCGCATAGAATTCGGCGAAAAACAGCTATGTGCGGAAGCAAAATAGCCGGATTTCGTCTGTTAATTACCCGTTTAGGTTTGGTACACTACAAACTCGTCGGAGGTCGCGTGCGTTTCCCATCCGCCCAGGTCCGCCCCGGTTCCGTGTCTCAGGATTGGCGAAGGCCCCTTAGTAGTAGGAAGTCCGACCTTTACGTACAATGCCTGCAAAATCTGGAAGTTGCGTACACGATGTTCAGCGTGTCGCTGGATGAAGCATTGGGCATGAGGCGACTGGGAAGGTTTCAGCAGGCGCTGCAACTTTTGAATCTGTCGCCGCAGCTATGTAACCGGCTGGCGGTTCCATTGGGGTGTTTGCTGAGAACGATGCAGCAGCACGCAAAACATTTCGGTGTGGCGCCGAATCTGGTGCCGCTGAACCCCGAGAACTTCCAGAGTTTGCGGAGTCAACGAGTGGCTCGGTTCAACGAGCTGTTCAGTAAGGTTCTATTGACGAAGAAATCACAATTCGTCAACAAGATATCGTCGCTGGAAGATCTGGTGGAAGAGCTGGATTCCAGTTTCGGAGCAACCGCCCAGGAACTGCTGGAAGAAGAGTCGTTTCGGCCGGAGCGAGATTGGGAGCAGCTGGACGCGGCGCACTACGATCTAAACACCTGTCTGCGAGAAGCAGTGGTGCTGTACAAGTCATTCTTGCACGCCCTTCCGACCGAGCAGTTAGCCGAGTTTGAAGTTTCCCTCCAAACCCGCTGTGAGGCGACCGAAGAAGAGATTGTGGCGCGGACGCGCAATGTTGCCCATAGACGGATAGCGTTCCTCAAGGGACAATAATTCATACCCCGCGGACAGGGGTGCGGGATGCAACCTATTGGAGGGTATTGCCTTCTTAGGGGGCATATGTGCTCCTCGAGCTCCGTGTTTGGGACAACTCTGAGAGGGACTCGGCGCATCGCACCTAGAAGTGGCGCCGCGATTGGACAGTTGGCCCGACCAAGACCAACCGAGCCTATTGCTTGGACCGAAGCGGAAGCCATCCGCCGCGCTCAAGAGGGCGATGCTGCGGCTTTTGAGTATCTCTACCAACTGCACGGGCGGCGCGTGTACGCCCTGTGTTTGAGAATGGTTGGGAATCCGGCGGACGCGGAAGACTTGATGCAGGAGGCGTTCCTGCAACTTTTCCGGAAGATCGGAACGTTTCGCGGAGAGTCCGCATTCTCAACCTGGCTGCATCGCATGACGGTAAACGTGGTGCTGATGCGGCTGAGAAAGAAGTCGCTCCCCACCGATTCGCTGGAAGAGACACTCGAGCCTGATGCGGAAAACAGCGGCCCCAAGAGAGATGTAGGGGCGCCGGATTTGCGCCTGTCGGGAGCCGTCGACCGGGTCAACCTCGAACGCTCCATCGGGAAGTTGCCACCGGGATATCGAACGGTGTTCGTGCTGCACGATGTGCAGGGTTACGAGCACAACGAGATAGCGGAAATCATCGGATGTTCGGTGGGGAATTCCAAATCGCAATTGCACAAGGCGCGGACGCGTCTGAGGGAACTGTTGCAAGAAGAGCTGCGAGAACAAGCGCGGCAGGAACGGCAGTCTGCGAAAACACAGACTGGGATATGAGGATAGGTTAGAATGAGCGCATCGACTGTGTCCGAACCTGCGTGCCGAGAGTTTAGGAAGCTGGGAAAGAGAGCCTGTGAGCGCTGCTCTTTCCGGAGTTCGAAGTATGGAGTGTAAGGACGTCGAAGCGGTACTCGAGCAAGAAGGACTGAGCCTCCTGCCGGTGGAAGCACGTGAGCATCTTTCCGATTGCGAAACGTGCCGCGATCTGCTGGCGGATCTATCGGCGATCGCTGTCGCCGCCAAACGAATTCCCAGCGAAGAGAATCCGCCAGAACGCGTGTGGGTTTCGCTTCGGACACAATTGGAAGCCGAAGGGGTTATTCGCGAACCGCAAGTTATAGTTGGGCCGAAGGCCGCACCCTGGTGGAGTGGACTTGCGCAATTGTTGCGGCCGCGGGCGTTGGCGATGGTCAGCGCAGGAATCCTGGTGCTTGCCGGCGGAGTTTATTTTGCCAACCATAGTCCAAAGATAGGTGGCTCTGCGGTAACAACCACGCAGCCGGCCACGGCGGCGCGATCCGTCGAATCGGCGAAGACGGAAACGCCGGCAGTCGCCCAGCCGAATGCAGAGACGTTGAGCGCCGAAAACGTCGCAAAGAAACCGGCCGGGCGAACAGTTTCGGCGGGCGTGAACAAGCCCTCCCAGATTCACGAATCGACAACCAAGCTGAAGCCTTCGCCGTCAGAGCTGGCATCGTTTGGAGAGAGCGCAGCGGTGTTGGATCAGGCGGAGCGCGCCGTACCGAATGGCGTGAATAACCAGGCCGTGGAAGCGGCACTCCGCGAAAACCTGAGGACGTTGAACGAGTTCATTGCCGAATGCAAGGCGCGCCTGAAAGATAATCCCGGGGATCAACTGACCCAGGAATACCTGAACATGGCGCTGCAGCAAAAGGCGGAGCTATTGAGCGCGATGATGGACAGCGGAAGGAGCGAACACTAATGGAACGCCGAAAGATGGGAGTTCGTGGCGGAGTGTACGCGTTGGGAGCACTGGTGTTTCTGGGCTGTGCCATAACGGCAGCAGCAGGCTCCGCGGAATCGCAAGAGAAGCATTTCACAGTGACCGGAAAGCCGGTGGTGACGCTAAACAACATCGTGAACGGGCGCATTGAGGTGAAAAGCTGGAAGAATTCGGAAGTGGTAGTGAACAGCACAGCGGTGCCAGGGAAGGTTTCGATTGAAGCAGAGCAGGTGGGGGACCGGATCGAGATTACTGCGACCTCCCTGGACGAAGCAGCGTCGGCACAGCCACATGAGGTGGAAGCGAATTTCCAGTTGATTGTTCCGGAAGAAACGGAATTGCAGTTGCGCACGCAGACGGGCCTGATCCTGGTGGAGCAGGTAAGCGGTGACATGAAGCTGCAGAGCGTTGCGGGCGATGTGCACCTGAAAGAAGTGTCAGGCTACGTGATTGTAAAGACGGCCAGCGGGTCGTTGGTATGCACGGGCTGCACCGGGAAGCTGGATTTCAATTCCATCAGTGGGAGCGCACAGATTCTGCAGTCATCACCAACGAGCCTGAACCTGATGACCACGACGGGCAACATTCTGTATGACGGAGAATTCCGGCGGATGGGACTGTATACGATGAACAGCGGCCGGGGGCTGGTGGAAGTGCGTTTTTCGCGGGGAGATTCGTTTGACCTGAAGGCTTCGACGTATCGCGGGACTGTGGATAACCAGGCACCGGAAGTGCTGCAGCCGGATACGCACACGAGACACCACTCGGTTTCCAGCATGGCAAAGAGCCTGTGGGTCACAATGGGACAAGGATCAGCGCGAGTCGAAGTCTCTTCCTACAGTGGTGCAATCCGAATCGTAATGCGCAATAATTAGCGCGCAGTTCTCCAAAATCGTGAATCAAACTTCAACAGTGCGTGGCGTGGCGCCGCGCATTAATGTCATTTGCCTAGCCGGGTTCATGGGCTCGGGAAAAAGCACCGTGGGCACGCGGCTGGCGCAGCAGCTTGGCTGGCGGTTCGTCGACCTGGACGAACGGATTGAAGCGGCGGCCGGAATCACCATCCCCCAATTCTTTGAGAGGCATGGCGAACCAGCATTCCGACAGTTTGAGGCCGATCAGTTGCGTGCTGCGCTGGGCCGCGCGGCGGAGTTCAAAGAGCCAACCGTGCTGGCGTTGGGCGGGGGGACTTACGCGCAACAAGGAGCCCCGGAATTCTTGAGGAATGCCGGCGTGCCGGTGATCTGGCTGGATACGCCGATTGAAACACTGTTAGCGCGGTGCAGCACGATGACTGGCCGTCCATTGTTTCGGGATGAAGCGAGTTTCCGGGCGCTGTATGCGCAGAGAGTGCCTTCCTACCAACTGGCAGATTTCCGCGTGGACGGTTCGGGTGATGCGGCGTTGGTGGTGGCGGAAATCCTGCGGCGCGGCATAGCCGGGATCCCCAGCGAATCGAACCTGTCATCCCCGCAATGAGGCAAGCGTGAGGGCCTTGCGTTCTTCGCACGCTTCGCGCAAAAAAACTGCCCCGGTGAATCCATTCCTCATATGCTTTTGGGTGTAAAAGCCGAGCGCACCACAGGGTTCGCAACGGATTGAGGGTATTGCAATGCAGAACGAAAAGCTCCGGGTGAGACGAGGGATTATCGTCGCCGGACTGTTTGTGGCGGTATTAGGCGCAGTGATGCTGGCGCGCGCCGACAAGAAGGGTCCGGCAGGATCGATATTCGTGCCGGACAAGGGCAAGCTGAACATTCTGATCGACGGGAAGTCTATCGGGCACGAGGAGTTCGAGATTACGCCGAATGGGGAGACCTGGATTGCCAAGGGAACCACGAAAGTTTCCATGGAGGGCGCGCCGGCAACGACAGTAACGGGTTCGCTGACACTGACACCGGACGGATCACCCGTGAGCTACGTGTGGACTTCACAGACCGACAAGACGAATGGGGCGCACATCGTTTTCGCAAATGGAATTGCGAAGATGACACTGGAAATGCAGGGGGCGCGACCCTTCGAACAGGATCTGACGTTTGGCACATCGCGCATTGCGGTGCTGGACAACAATTTGTATCACCAGTACGCGGTGCTGGCGAGATTGTATGACTGGAACAGCAAAGGCTTGCAGAATTTCTCGGTACTGATTCCGCAGGAACTGACACCAGGAACGATCACGGTGGATTCCGTGGGAGCGATTAACGCGGGCGGAAAGTCGTATGAGGGACTGAAGGTCGTAACGACGGACATCGAGATGGTGCTGTACCTCGATTCGAATCACAAACTGATGCGGCTGGAAGTGCCGGCGTCAAAGGCCGCGGTAGTGCGGGAATAACCGCTAAGAAGTTGTGGTGGTCGCGTCGAAGGCGGCAACACATTCGTGGCGAGTTTCAAAAATGCGGTTGAAACCAATCAGGTCGATCAGGCCCATGCGCTCAAGTTTGCCATGGTGCCGGACCATGTGAACGATCAGCGCGAGCGTAACCCCTGACTTGGCGAGATCCTGCTGGAGTTCCGCCAATCCCCTTCCCGCCGAAAAATCAATGTCGGTGATAGCGGTTGCGTCGACGGCCAGCCACCGCACGGTTGTGGGTGAATCCTGGACGAGTTTGCGGGCCTCCGCGGTGAAGAAGGCAACGTTGGCATAGAAAAGGTCGGCGCCAAACCAGTACATGACGAGTCCGGGCTTGACCATCCGGCCGGGTTGCACGTCACCGTAATCCCAACGATCACCAGTTTCGCGCACAATCACGGCGGTCGGAGGCCGGTAACTGTGTCGAACATGCTGGAGGAGCGAGAGGACGACGGCAAGAATGATTCCCTGCTCGACGCCGAAGACGATCACGGTCGCAGCTGTCACCAGCGCCAAAAAGAATTCGCGGGGAGCGGTTTGTTGAATCTGCTTGAGGCCCCGGGCGTCAATAAGCTTCACACCGATAAGAAAGACAATGGCGGCAAGAACGGCATTGGGGAGGAAACTGAGTGGCCGGGTAAGGAAGAGGAGAACCATGAGCACAACGGCGGAGGTGGTCACGTGGGACACCTGGCTGCGCCCCCCGGCGGAATCGACCATAGCGGTTTTGGTTGGACTGCCGTTGACAACGAAAGTGCTGCTGCAACCGGCGGCGACGTTGGCGAGAGAGAGGCCGACGAGGTCGACGTTCTGATCGAAATGGTCGCGATATTTGAGCGCATAGGCGCGCGAGGTGGCGGCGCTTTGCGCAAGGATAACGATGAAGCAGGAGAAAGAGATGGGCAGAACCATCATGACGTCGCTGTAGGCGAAGTGCGGAACACCGATGTGAGGAAGTCCGCTGGGCACGGCGCCGACGACGTGGATGCCGTGGTCGGCCCAATGAAGGTAGCCGCTGGCAACAGTCATGCCAATGACCGCGAGCAGGGCGCCGGGGAAGCGCGGCGCGAGAAGATCGAAGACAACGATAATCACGAGCACCGACCCCGCGATGTAAAAAGTGGGGAGATGCGTGTCTGGCAAGTGTTTGAGGGTGAAGAGAAGCTGGCGGAAGAAGCCGTGGCCACCCTTCTCGATGCCAAGTATGTCATGAAGTTCACCGCCAGCAACTTGAACACCGACGCCAGAGAGAAAGCCGACCAAGACAGTGCGCGAAAGGAAGTCAGCCAGGAAACCAAGACGGAGAATGCGGGCCAGAAGCAGTATCGCCCCGGCAACGATAGCAATCAGGCTGGTTAACTCCACATAACGCGGCGTGTTCGGCGTAAGAGACAAGCCGACGAGAGCCGCAGCGACCATGGCCGTGGTGGCGGAGTCGGCGCTGACGACGAGATGACGCGACGAGCCGAAGATCGCGAAGAGCAGCACGGGCAAGAACAAGGTATAGAGCCCGGTGATGATGGGCGTGCCGATGATCTTCGTGTAGCCCATCACTTCGGGAATGCCAAGAGCGGCGAGCGTGATGCCAGCGATCACATCGGGTCCGAGGCGCGCCATGTCGATCGGGAGCAACCCCTGGAGTAAGGGCACCATAGCCCTGCGACTTACGTTTGCGGTTAAAGTCATAGTTGCGTTGGCGCGCAAAAGTGATATTAATCTCTCGCGATTCTGCCCAAACGGCCGCGGAAAGAATCCAGCGGCGCATGGAACATCCGCTGCCACCCGGATTGCCTGGTCTCCTGCAGGTCGCAATGGCGGACTTCGGAAACAGACGCATGCTCAAAATCGAACTTAGGGCCGGCCATAGATACCTCATTTCCCGTGCATAGCGGTGAGGTGGTTGGATAAGGATTACTTCGATTTCAGAAGGGCTTTTCTTGCTTCGGCGATTTCCTCGAGTTTGGCCTTGTCGACCTTGGGGTAGGCCAGGTCGAGCGAGGCAAGTGTCTCGATGACCGCGCAAGCGACAATGACGCGTGTGAACCATTTGTTGTCGGCAGGCACCACGTACCACGGACTGTCTTCCGTGGCAGTGTTGCGGATCATGTCCTCGTAAGCGTCCTGATATTCGTCCCAGAATTTGCGCTCGGCCATGTCAGAGGAAGAGAACTTCCAATTCTTCTCAGGAGTATCAGCGCGTCCGAGGAAACGGCGCTTTTGTTCTTCCTTGGAGAGGTGGAGGAAGAACTTCACGACGACGATGCCGTTGTGATGGAGATAGCGTTCGAAGGCACGGATGTCCTGAAAGCGCTCTTCCCAGATATGTTTTGTGACGAGTTTGGGAGGAATCTTCTGTTTGGCCAGGAATTCGGGGTGAACGCGGACGACGAGAGTCTCTTCGTAGTAGCTGCGGTTGAAAATGCCAATGTGACCGCGGTTGGGAAGACACTTCATGCAACGCCAGAGATAGTCGTGATCGAGATCATCGCTCGTGGGCGCTTTGAAGGAGTAAACGTCGCAGCCCTGGGGATTTACACCGGACATGACATGCTTGATAGCGCCATCTTTGCCGGCCGCGTCCATGGCCTGGAAGATCAGCAGAACGGCCCATTTATCCTGGGCATAGAGCATGTCCTGCAACTCGGCCAGGGCCTGGACGCCGACTTTCAGCGCTTCTTTGGCTTGCGGCTTGGCCTCGGACTTCAAGCCAAGAGTGTCTCCGGGATCATTGTCTTTCATGCGGAACTTCTTGCCGTCGGTAACGCGGAAAGGCTTGGCGAACTTGCGCGCCTTTTTAATCACTTTTTTAAGTTTCATTGATGCAACCTGTGAGAACTGGAGACGTCCAGTTGCGCATACCATATCACAATCTGCGGGGGGTATCGTGATTTCTGTCACAGACAGCAAGCGTAACTGAGTTGCGGACGAGGCGCGAATTTCCTGACAGTTAAGGTAGAGAGCCAGCGGTTGTTTGCGGGACAAATTCGAAATTGCGGATGATGACTTCCTGTTCGGATGCGGGCGTGTCGTGGAAGCACCAGAAATTCATGGCGAGGGGGAGAGGGACCTGAGGGATACGGGCCGTATTGTCAGGCGGGGCGAAAGTAAGCGTCTGGAGTACGTGGGCGGTCGTGCCGAGAGGCTGCAAGCCGCTCATGATCGTGGCGACGATGCGGGTCGAAGTCCACTCAAAGCGGGCGGTCGTCAGCGTGGCACCCTTGGGGTCGTAAGTGAAATTATCTTCCATTGGACCGAGGCTTTTGTTGCCAGTGGAGGGGTAAAAGGTGAAGTCGGCGTTGCAACCGTGACAGGTGTCGTTCCAGCGGGAGAATTCAATGTCGATCTCATTTTCAGCGTCGACGCCGATGCCAGCCTGGGCGCCATAGTTGAAGAGGCCGAGGACCGCAGCTTTGTCCATGTTGTCGATGCGGCCTTCGATCTGCCACTGGTAGGTGCCAAAGCCAAGCTTCTCGGTACTGAAGAGCTCGGAAGCAGTGTAGGTTCCCGCACGGTTGAGAATGCGCAGGTGGAGATAACCGTTCACGTCGACAGAGACGTTTGCGGGATCACCCTTTACAATGCCGGCCATGCCGCCATTCGTGAGCTTCCAATCGTGCCCCATCCAATGAAGAGTCTCAGCGGCGGGGGCGGCGTTGCTGCGAATCCGGCTCACACATGGAAGAAACAGAACGAGAAAGAAAGGCACGAGCGCGAGAAGGCGTCGCATTCCTTATGTGTATATCACGGAATCTCTTTTAGTATTTAGGGAGCGCATGGTGGGAGGGCGAGCTTGCGCACGGCTCAAAGGCCATTCTCTCCGCGGAAAGGGCGAAGTACCCTCAAAGACAATGAAACTCAGACGAATGCTGGGGCAGTTGGCGGCGATAGCTGTCTTTCCGGTGTGCGCGCCCGCCGCGGATTCCTACTTTGTGGACCGGCCGAACGATACAAAGGCGATATATCTGACGCCGGACAAGTTTCCCGTGCACGCGGATGGCGCGGCGGACGACAGCGATGCGTTGCAGCAAGCGATTGACAAGATTCAGGAGACTCGGAATCAGGGGATTCTGTTTGTGCCGTCGGGCCGCTATCGGGTGACGCGGACGATTTATATCTGGCCGGGAATTCGGATTTTGGGGTATGGGAAGACGCGGCCGGTGATCGTGCTCGGTGCAAACACAGCGGGATTCGAACAGGGACCGAAGTACATGATCTTCTTTGCCGGGGGGCGACCCGAAAAGGACAAGGCGGGCCAGACGCCGCCGGACGCGAGTCCAGGGACCTTTTATTCGGCGATGAGCAATGTAGATATCGAGATCGGGGACGGGAATCCTGGCGCGGTGGCGATCCGCGCACACTACGCTCAACACTGCTACCTGGCACACATGGAGTTTCATATTGGGTCGGGGCTGGCGGGGATTCACGACGGCGGTAACGTAGCGCGAGATCTGCACTTCTTCGGCGGGAAATATGGAATTTGGACAAGAAAGCCATCGCCGGGTTGGCAGTTCACGATTCTGGACAGCTCGTTTGAGGGACAGAGCGAAGCGGCGATCCGCGAGCATGAAGCGGGGCTGACGCTGATCCGTCCGCAGTTCAAAAACGTCCCGGTAGCGGTTGCGGTTGACCCCGGTTACTTCGATGAGCTTTGGATCAAGGATGCACGCCTGGAAAACGTGAGCGACGCAGGTGTGGTGATCAGCGACGAGAACAGCCGGCGGACGGAAATCAACGTGGAGAACGCGGTGTGCCGCGGCGTGCCGGTGTTCGCATCGTTTCGAGAGAGCGGCAAGAAAATGCTGGGATCGCAACAGATTTATTCGGTCAAGGCGTTTTCGCATGGTCTACATTTCGACGACATCGGAGCGGTACCGGATATTCGGGATGTCTTTCAGATTGGGGCCCTGAGCGCGTTACCGGAAGCGGCAAATTCTGATCTTCGCGATTTGCCGCCGATGAGCGAATGGTTCAATGTGCGCGCCACTGGTGCGGTTGGCGACGGAATCGCAGACGATACGGAGGCGTTGCAGAAGGCGATTGCGGCGCACCAGACAGTCTACTTTCCTATCGGTCAGTACCGGGTAACCGATACGATCGAGTTGAAACCCGACACGGTTCTGATCGGACTGCATCCGAGTGTTACGCGCATATTGCTTGCGGATGAGACTGCCGCGTTTCAAGGCGTCGGCGGGCCGAAGGCTTTACTGGAGGCGCCGAAAGGCGGGAACAACATCGTCAGCGGGATCGGGCTGTACACGAACGGGATCAATCCACGCGCGGTGGCACTGCGATGGATGTCGGGCGCCAAGTCAATGGTGGACGACGTGCGATTCCTGGGCGGGCACGGAACCATCAATCCGGGGGATACGCCGGAGCAGAGCCGGAAAATGTGGGCGCAAATTTATAACAACACGAATACGGCCGACGCGGATATTCGGCGGCGATGGGACGGGCAGTATCCGAGCCTGTGGGTGACGGAAGGAGGAGGAGGCACGTTCGTGGACATTTGGACGCCGAGCACATTTGCGCAAGCGGGGATGTACGTTTCGAATACCTCGACAAGCGGGCGAGTCTACGAAATGTCCAGCGAGCACCACGTGCGGAATGAGATCGTGCTGGACCGGGTTGCAAACTGGCAGATCTACGCGCTTCAGACCGAAGAGGAGCGTGGGGAGAGCGCGTTCGCCCTGCCGCTGGAGATCCGGAATTCGCACGACGTGACCATCGCAAACCTGCACATGTATCGCGTGGTGAGCAGCTATCAACCGTTTCCATATGCGGTGAAGGTGAGCGATTCGAGAAACATCCAGCTGCGGAATATTCATTGCTACAGCGACAGCAAGGTGTCGTTCGACAGCGCCGTATTTGACGCAACGCACAATTACGAGATTCGCGACCGCGAGTTTGCCTGGCTGACGATTTCGGGCAATGCGCCGTTGATGCGGCCTGAACAAACTTCTCCCGTCAAACCCGCGGGGGCGAAGGTGGAACGGCTTGCGGGTGGATTCTTCAACATTTCCGGCGGAGCGGTGAACAGCAGCGGCGACCTGTATTTTGTGGATGCGAGGCGCCAGACGATTTTTCGGTGGCTGCCGGAAACACACGAGGTGTCAGTGGTGCGCGACGATCCGCTGGACCCGGTGCAACTGGCATTCGACAAGTCCGACAATTTGATGGTGATTTCCTACCAGGGGAATGGGACGGTTTATACTTTCCGGCCGGGGTCCAACTTCGATCAGATCACGCTGCTGAAGCCGCAGCCGAGGGCGCCTCGACCGGGCATGACGCCGGTGGTGCCGGTGGATTACTGGCGGAATGAAAACGACTTTCAGAAAACGGTGACTGTGCCGCAGCCCTATCAATACGTGTCACCCGATCGCAGCACGTTTATTCCGGCGGGTGAGGATTTCGTCAGCGGCAAGCTCTATTACGGTTCGAAAATGCACGAGGTAATCCGCGCATTCGGGCTCGCGCCCGTCCGAACTGGCGCGACGATGTACGTATGCGACGAAGAGGAGCAGAAAACGTATAAAGCCACGATGAGCGAAGACGGTACGCTGACGAACTTGAGGTTGTTCGTGAACGTGGGTGGGGAGAGCGTGGCGGAAGACGGCCAGGGGAACGTGTATATCGCGGCGGGGCAGGTGTACGTGTTCAACCCGGAGGGGAAGCTAATCGACACGATTGAGGTGCCGGAGCGGCCGACACAGCTATTGTTTGGGGGCAAAGACCGGAAGACGCTGTTTATTGCAGCGCGGAGTTCGCTGTACTCCTTGCAACTGCGATGAGCCGGGCGGTAGAGGTGGCAGTCCCTTTTTCCGAGTGAGGGGGCGATGTTCCACAAAGAAGCGAACTGCAGGCTGTCTCGTTCTGAAATCGAGCAAAAGGCAATTGCCGCTCTCCAGCAAATGACGCTGCGGGAAAAGACCTCGATGCTGAGCGGCAACATGGACGGACTGGCCAATCTCATGAGGTATGGCAGAGTTTATAACCCCATTCCAACAACGACACCTGGCGTACCGCATCTCGGAATATCACCCATTAAGTTCACAGATGGTCCGCGCGGAGTGGCTGCCGGCAAATCGACGTGCTTCCCGGTGTCCATGGCGAGAGGAGCAAGTTTCGACCGGTCGCTCGAGAGGCGAATTGGCGATGCGATTGGAAAAGAGTCGAGGGCGCAGGCAGCCAATTGCTTCGGAGGCGTATGCGTGAATCTGCTGCGGCATCCCGCATGGGGTCGCGCGCAGGAAACCTATGGTGAGGACCCGTTCCACGTGGGCGAAATGGGGAAGAGCCTGGCGCAAGCGGTTCAACAACACAATGTGATGGCGTGCGTGAAGCACTATGCGATGAACAACATCGAGAACAGCCGCTTCTTCGTCGACGTCAGGGCTGATGACCGTGTGTTACACGAGGTCTATCTGCCCCATTTCAAGAAAATCGTTCAGGCCGGTGCGGCTTCGGTGATGGGCGCTTATAACCGCTTCCGGGGCGACCACTGTTGCGAGAGCCGGAAACTGCTGACAGACATTTTGCGTGATGATTGGGGGTTTGATGGCTTCACGATGTCCGATTTCATATTTGGCATTCACGATGGAAAGAAAGCCATCGAAGCGGGCATGGATCTGGAGATGCCGATACCGCTCGAATATCAACAGAAGCTTCTCGCGGCCGTGAAGAATGGAGAGACTGCCGAGGAACTCGTCGACCGGGCCGTATTGCGAATCTTGCGAACTTTGCTGGTCTTCGAAAATACGCCGGACCCCATGGCATACGGAAAGGAGCTGGTGGCCTGCAAAGAACATGTGGCCCTGGCGCGAGAGGCGGCGGAAAAGGCGATGGTGTTGATCAAGAATCGCGGGCCGGTGCTGCCCTTCCCGAAGAATGTGAAGCGGGTACTGGTGTTAGGGAAACTTGCCGGGCAAGCGAACACCGGCGACCGTGGATCCAGCCGGGTCTATCCTCCGCATGTGGTCACGCCATTGGAGGGATTGAGGCGATACCTCGGAGAAAAAACCGAGATCATTCACTATAGTGAGAAACAGATCGAAAAAGCGAAGAAGGCCGCCCGCGAAACAGACTGCGTGATCATTGTGGCTGGTTGTGATTTCAACGATGAAGGAGAGTTCTTTTCCCCGGCGGACGTCGACGAGCCGATCCGGCTCATTCAAGCCGGTTACAGAAATATGGGCCGGCCGTTCAAAGCGTTCGTCGCGAGGACTGCGGGGAAGCTGATTCGTCACTTCGCAAAGAATGCCGGCAGCACTTTGCCCGGCGGCGACCGGAAAAGCCTATCGCTAAAAGCCGAACAGCGTCGACTCATCGAGGAAGTCGGCCCAATCAACGCGAATACGGTTGTATGCCTCGTCTGTGGCAGCATGATCCTGACCGAAGCCTGGTCCGAGAAGGTCCCCGCGATTTTGTACAGCTGGTACGGTGGGATGGAGGCCGGCACCGCGCTCTCGCGGATATTGTTTGGTGACGTAAACCCCAGCGGGAAACTTCCCTTTACGATTCCTGCGAGCGCTGACCAACTCCCATACTTCAGCAGCACCGATCAGGAGATGAGCTACGACCTCTATCACGGGTACACGCTGCTCGATAAAGCTGGTGCGAAGCCCGCGTACCCGTTCGGATTCGGGCTGAGTTACACGTCATACACCTGCAGCGATCTTCGTGTTGAACAGAAAGATCAAGCGATAGAAGTGAAAGTGAGAGTCAGCAACACGGGGCAGCGGGACGGCGAGGAAGTCGTCCAGGTCTATGTGGGCATAGAGTCGTCCGTTGTGGAGCGGCCCAAAAAGCTGCTGAAAGGCTTTGAGAAGGTGGCTATCCAGGCAGAATCGGCGAAAGATGTGAGCATCCTCGTGCCACTCGATGAACTTCGGTATTACGACGAGCAAGCCAAATCGTGGCAATTGGAGCCGGGAACGTATGAGATCGCTGCCGGACCCAGTTCAGAGGATGGTGTGCTGCTAAAGGCGAAAATCGGCTTGCCTAGTTCACCCTAGTAGATCTCAGGCACAAAGCGCTGACTCGACATCTTCGGTCGCTTGTATTCTGTGGATTGACGCGGAGGCAGATCGAATTCCAGCGGAGTCATATCGTGATAGGGGACCTGGCGCAACAGGTGGGCGATGCAGTTGAGGCGGGCGCGTTTTTTGTTATCGGCGTTCACCACGTACCAGGGTGACTTTTTCGTGTCGGTGTGGGCGAACATTTCGTCCTTGGCCCGCGAGTAGTCCACCCAGTGGCGGCGCGATTGAATGTCCATGGGGCTGAGCTTCCAGCGCTTGATGGGATTGCTCATGCGCTCCTGGAATCGATGTTCCTGCTCCTCATCATTCACAGAGAACCAATATTTGATCAGAATGATTCCGGAACGAATGAGCATCTTCTCGAAGACCGGGCAGGAGCGCAGGAACTCGCGATACTCCTCTTCGGTGCAGAAACCCATCACGTGTTCGACGCCGGCACGGTTGTACCAGCTTCTGTCAAAGAGGACAATCTCGCCACGCGAGGGCAGTTCCGCGACATAACGCTGAAAGTACCACTGGCCGCGCTCTCTTTCGGTCGGCGTGCCTAGGGCCACGACCCGGCAAACGCGCGGATTGAGGCTTTGTGTGATGCGCTTGATGACTCCACCCTTGCCCGCGGCGTCGCGCCCCTCAAAGAGCACGCAGACCCGAAGGCCTTTCATGCGCACCCACTCCTGAAGCTTAATCAGTTCGAGTTGGAGATACGCAAGCTCCTCGACATAGTCATATTTCTTTGGCGGTCTGTGCAGAGAGGCCTTGCCCAAGACGTGCCAGATGCGTTCGATTCTGGCGGTCTCTTTGGCGTTGCGAAGGACTTCTCCACTGGCCTTTGGTTGCGTGCGTGGTTTGCTCATCCGTTACATATTAGCTTAATTACTTCAATGACGAAATGACCCCCGTCACATTACCGGTGCTAATTCGCCGAGAGCGGGCATGAAAACAGAAACGGCGCACCGGACTGAACCGGAGCGCCGCTTCTGTAACACCACCAGGAGAGGAGAACTGCTAGCGCGCCAATGGCCGCTGGAAGACCGGCATGCCCGGGCGCCGCAGCGGATAGCCTTGCGGTTGACCATGGGCTGGCGCAGGCATCAGCCCATTCGAATGGCTGGCGTGACCGATGTGCCCGTGCTGGCCATTGCCATTCGCCGGCGCGGGCTGCGGCAGCCGAGCCGGGTTACCGATAGGGCGAAGGTTGATGGGGGCGGCATTCACATGATCGCTGATGGCCTGGAGGCGCTTGAGGATAGACTGCCACTGTTCCCAGTCGAGCTGGCGGAGGAACGGGCGCAGCCCCTGGATGAACGGATCCTCGAGAAGCGCTTCGCCATCGGACTCAGGAATGAAGAAACGATTGAGCCCGACATTCAGAGCTTCGGAGATCTTTTCGAGAGTGCCCAGACTCGGAGTCATCTGGCCGCTCTCAATGCGCGAGAGATAGGAACGGCTGACCTTGGAGCGAGACTGGAGCTGGCTCTGGGTCATGCCACGGGATTCCCGAAGCTGGCGAATCCGCTGACCGATATTCTCAACGGTCTCCTGATTCGCAAACTTGGTGGCAACAACCTCAGGCGGCGCCTGATCCTGAGGAGCTTCCTGAGGAATCAGGTACTCCATACGCTGGGGCAGCGCACGGACGCAGCGGCGGCAGTTGCCGGTACGGGTGCGATACTGGACCAGTCCGCAGGTTTTGCAGCGAATGACTTCCCGATCCATTTCCAACGAGTTCAACATGGTCTCTTTCTCGGTTTGTGACACCGGCACTCCTCGCTGACTGTTTGTTTTTCCGGCGTGCGGATAGGAAGGAACGTCGGAACGTTCTTGGGGGGAAGGCAGTTACTGGCGCGACAGGAGTGTGACGCGAAACAGCAATTTGTGTCAAGAGGAATTTGAAAAAAATCTGCGGCGAACGGCCGAAATCACCGGTGTTTACGCCGGTTTTTCGCCTGTCCTTGTGAGCAGAGTCCGGAGGATAATTCAGCCGCTGGTGGAGCAGACGAAGAAGCACAACTATATATTGTGCTTTTGTTCGGATTGGAAATGCTTTCCGATTCGGCACATTTCGGGGGTTGAGGTATCCTCCCTCGGTGGAAGTAGGAGCTGATCGAGCTCCGCGGAGGAGCCGAGACGGCCAGAGGGAGCGGCGAGTTGGGTGAATGGACAAGGGGAGGGGGAGCGATGCCGAGTCGGGACGATGCCTGGAAAGTGGTCTGCGAGTACACAGAATCGGAAAGTTTGCGGAAGCACATGCTGGCGGTGGAGGCGTGCGTTCGGGCGTATGCCCGGAAGAATGGGGCGGACGAGGAGTTGTGGGGAATCACGGCGCTGCTGCATGACTTCGATTACGAGAAGTGGCCGAACGAGGGGCATGCGGCGGACAAAGAGCACCCGGCGGAGGGGGCCCGGATCCTGCGGGAACGGGGGTATAGCGAGGAACTGATCCGGGCGATCCTGTCGCATGCGGACTACAGCGGCGTACCGAGGCAGACGCCGCTCGAGCATGTGTTGTTCGCGTGCGACGAGTTGGCGGGGTTCCTGACGGCATGCAGCTATGTCAGACCCTCCAAGAGCATCCTGGACCTGGAAGTCAGCTCGGTGAAGAAGCGGATGAAAGACAAGGCGTTTGCACGGGCGGTAAGCCGCGAAGACATAACGAAGGGCGCGGGGGAGCTGGGAGTGCCGCTCGATGAGCATATCGCGACATGCATAGCGGCGATGCGGGAACAGGCGGACGCGCTGGGTCTGCGCGGGACGTTGTAAGGAGAACTGCCGAAGCGGCAAACGTGCAAGGGAAACAAGGAGTACCCGGTGTACTGCCCCAGGATGCAAACAAATTTTGACAATTCCCGAGTTGCACGGGTGTAGAATCGGGACCCCGTAGCAATCGTCTCTGCCACACATCCCGACTAGGAGGCAGTATGTCCGCACCACAACAGAGTCTTTCCCCTGAATTTGCGGCCGGCCAGCGCGAAGTGATGCTGATGGGTCTTGCCCGCGAAATGGAAACAACGAAGAAGGTGATTGGAGCGGTACTGGATGAGAAGCGCGATTTTCGTCTGGATCCGAAGGCGCGCACGGCGTGGGAGCTTGCCTGGCACATTGCGTCGTCCGACGTGCAGATGACTGACGAAATCGCGGACCAAAAGTTCAGCATGGAGCCGAGGTTCAAGGACGAGCCGAAGAACATAGCGGAGATGGTGAAGTGGTATGACACGAATATGAACCGCGCCATGGCTCGGGTGAAAGCACTTACGCCGGAACAACTGTGCACGCCGGTGGACTTCTATGGCGTGTTCAACATGCCGGCGGTGTTTTATCTTTCTTTCGTGAATAACCATTCGATTCACCACCGCGGGCAACTATCGGCGTATTTGCGGCCCATGGGGTCGAAGGTGCCGTCGATCTACGGAGGAAGCGCAGACGAGCCCTGGAAGGGTTAGGGCGGACGAATTTACGAGTGGTACAAAACGGGTCGCGGAAATCGCGGCCCGTTTCTTTTTGTCAAAGCGAATTTGCTATAAAGGGGGCCGGAGGAAGACATGAGCAAGACGACAGGGCGGATGTTAGTCGTTGTGATCGCGGTGCTGCTGGTATCGAATTGGTTCTACGCCAGGAAAGCGAAGGCCAGCCCGCAAAGCGGATTCCCGCAGCCGGCGTGCAGAACCTACGTGCCGATCAGCTGGGGCGAGTATGTGGGCGCTGCGAAGGATTATGGAATCGTGTTCAAAGACAATTCGGGCACACTGCGGTTTGTGAACAGCGTGCCGTGCGAGGCGATTCCCTTGGTGTCGCTGGAGATTCGGCGAGGGAATCCGGGGAATTGAGCAAGAGTGTGGACTATTTCTTTTTGGTGGCGGCTTTCTTGATGACGGCGATGGCCTTGGCGGCATCGGCGTCGGTTTCAAAACCGAAGACGGCGGAGAATTTGCGGCCAACGACGTGGGCCACGAGGAAATCGAGGTTAACGCCCGCATCGGCGAGAGCGCGAGTGAGGGAGTGGCCGAGGCCGGAGCGATTGTCGCCTTCGACGTGAACCGCAGGAATGCCGGAAGTGGCGAGACCGGCGGATTGCGCGGCAGTGGTTGTTTTCTTGGAAGCGACCGGGAACAGTTCAACGGCGGCGCGAGTGCGGTCGCCGGGATAGCAATAGCCCATGACAACTTGAAGGTCGGCGCCAGCTTTGGCGAGCGGTTCCAAAGCTTCGGAGAGAGTCCCGGCGCGGTTCTCGAGCTCTTTGCGCCACAGAGTGATCTTTTTCACTTTGACTGACATGGTGAGTCCTCCAACGAGGTGAGACAGCTTATGGGCGAATCGTACTCCGGTGCGAGGAGATCCTCAACGGGAGTCAGGCGGTGGGAAAGGAGCGGAAGCGGGCCGCTTCCGAAGGCGGTCCGTACGACAGCGAAGCAATTTGCGATAGTGCGGACATGGGGCGCAGGAATCCTGCGCCCCTACAAGCAGAGTGCCCTGGCGGAAGCCAGGGCACAGCGATCGAGCGAAAGGTTAGTGGCCGGCGGAGCAGCACCCGGAATCGGCGCTGGCCGGGCGAATTTCGTAGCGATCGTGGTGGCGGACCCAGGCCATGGGGTGAGGCAATGTATCTTCATTGCGGCCTTTTGCGGTGCGGTCTAAGAGATAGTAGACGCCAAGGAGTTCATCGAGACCGCGACCGTAGGTGGAGTAGGTATGGTAGACGTTCCCGGAAGAGTCTTTGGCGAATGTGCTGAACCCGGGAGCTTCTTCGGCGCCGAACTGCATAGTGCCGAAGTTGTAGATTTTTCCTGAAGCGAGCTGGTCTTTGGTGAAGGAGACCTGGAAGTCGTGGTTGAAGCTGTTGTTTTTCGATGAGGCCCAGGGAAACCGCCAGCCCATGCGTTTCTTAAAAGCCTCGAGCTGGTCGAGGGAAGCGCGTGAGATCGCAGTGAAGGTGACGTCGCGCTGAATAAGGTGTGGAAGCACGCCGTCGAAGCCATCGGCGGCCATCGAGCAGCTTGGGCACCCTTCTTTCCAATCGGGGCCAAACATGAAGTGATAGACGGCGAGCTGGCTTCGGCCATCGAAAAGGTCGGATAGGGTCTTCTTCCCTGCCGGGGTATCGAAAGAGTAGCTTTGTTCGACGCGAACCCACGGAAGGGCGCGGCGTTCAGCGGCCAACGCATCGCGCATGTGGGTGTACTCCTTCTCTTTTGCGAGCAACTTCTTGCGGGCGGTAAGCCACTCTTCACGCGAAGCGATTTTAGGATTTGCGACTGCGGTTGTTGCCATGATTAGTTCTCCTTCCCCTTTTGACTGGAGGCTCTTCTTAAAGATTCTTTCCATCTCCGAAGCCGATGCCGAACCAGAGCCAGGATTCCACCGGTGGAGGTTGCGGTCAGAGCTACAGTGGCGGCGGTCGCAACGCAAGCGGGGCACATAGTTTCCCTCCCACTAAGCGGTTTGTACCTTCTGCATGAAGATGGGCGGTTCATCGGCGCTCGGCCCCCAACTGGCAGGCACGGGAACATCGAGCATGCGGAGATAGACGCTGAATTGACCGCGGTGCTGATACCAGTGGCTGAGCATGACGTCGCGTAGGAATTGCCCGCGGGGCAGGGCGAGGACTTCCCTGCCGCGAAGGACCAGACGCCAGGTTTCCTGCATGAATGAGTCGTCGAATTTGGATAGCTGGTTCCTGACGGTGGCGATGCTCTCATCGAAGGTGCGGAGAATCTCCTCTGTGGTGGCGGGCTGAGGAAAATTCGCGAACTCCGGGGCTTGCGCGGGATTGTTGCGGACAAACTGCACGATGCTTCCTGGAACGAAGGCAAGATGGTAGGCAAGCTGACCGGCACTCATGGATTTTTCGTGCGGCTTCCAGGTCAACTTTCCTTCCGGCAATCGCTCGAGGAACCTTCGGGTGATTGGCGCTTGAATTTCGAACTCCTTGACCAGCATTTCTGAAATAGACATGACGATCCTCCCCTTGTTTGTTTGCCGAGATTATTTTTCACTGAACGGAATTCGATTTGGCGAGCAGGCCCTCCGCCCGTTGGCGAGCCATTTCGTGGATGTGGCTCCAGCCCGTGACGACGCCGGCCTTGTGGGCTTCCTGGATCAAGCCAAAACCGGAGTGGCAGAACTTGATCAGCGTGACGCCATTCTCTTCGCTGAGACGGTATTGAACGTTGTTGGCCACGGGATAGGACATGAAGAGAGGACCGGCGATCTCCAGCAGCGTGGGGCGCTTGATGGCCTGGACCGTACCCCAAAAGTGGCCGTTGCCCTGACCGAGATCGCGGAACCAGCGGCCACCGGGCCACGCCTCGAGGGTCATCGGCATGGGCGTGTGGTCGGGCGCTTCGTTGCCCCATCCCAACTGGTCCACGAGCGCTTTGAAGGTGGTCTCAAGAGAAGCGCGCACGCGAATCTCCTGCGTCACTTGCAAAGACAGGTTTTCAATTCCCGCCAGAGTTGCCGTCATCTTCATTTCTCCTTTTTTTTGTTTCTTCCCGCTGAGAAGTCAATTCCATGGATTCGGCGCGTTCTTTAATGCGTACCAATTGATGGCCCCAATAGCGCTCGAAGGTAGCGGTCCATTCGTGAAGCGGCCGAATCGCGTCGGCATTGGTGCGGTAGAACATGTGGCGTCCATCGCGGCGGACATTGACCAGCCCAACCTCAAGGAGGACGCGCAGATGCTTGGAGACGGAGGGCTGGGGCAAACCGAGGCTATCAACAATATCGCCGACAGGGCGTTCCTGGGCGGCGAGGAAAGCCAGGATATCGCGGCGGCGTGGCTCAGCGACGGCGTTGAAGGAATCGGAGGTGGTGGAGGCGCGAGGCATGGTTGGATTATATTCCCATATCGGAATATGTCAAGCACAATTTTATGGAGCCTTGGACAGAGCAGGTTTGGGGTGGGTCTCAGGAGGCGAAAGGGCGGAAAGCGAAAACGCGTATCTGCAGAAAAGAAAGGAGATCGGCGAGACAGTGCCGGTAAGTGCAGAAGATAGAGGGGTTACAAGCGGTTTGTTTTGATAGAGATGTGGATCTGAGGATTCTAAAGGAGATGCGGGCGGAAAGTGCGTATGTGCGGAAAGAAAAGGGATTACCGGCGCGAGGGAAAAATGAGAGCGAGGGTCGGGCAGCGGAGGTCATTACGCGAGCCCGGCTTCGGATGCATGTGTACTCACCCATAATATAACTTACAGAGAATAATCTGTCAAGGAGATTTTGGGCCCGGCAAGGATGGGAAGGGCTTCCGTGGCAGAGGTGGCACACCCTTCGCCAGGGCAGGCGCAAAGGTCGGGGGCAGTCGGGAGATGCCGCAAGGCCGCCGCTACAAGAGCCCATCAGATTTGGCCGTAGGCTGTTAAAATGGATCGATATGTTGAACCAAATTACGGGAATTGACCTGAGCGGGATGAAGTATGCCCGGAAGAAGACGTATGGAGTGAAGGTGGGCCACGTCCAGGTGGGCGGCGGCGCGCCGATTGTCGTGCAGTCCATGACGAACACGGACACGGCGGACGTGGAGAGCACGTTCCAGCAGACGGTGGAGCTGGCGGAAGCGGGATCGGAGATTGTGCGCTGGACGGTGAACGTGCCGGAAGCAGCGGAAGCGGTGCCGGTGATCAAGAAGCAGCTGCTGGAAGTGGGATGCCGGGTGCCGATCATCGGGGATTTTCACTATAACGGGCATGTGCTGCTGACGAAGTACCCGGAATGCGCGCAGGCGCTGGACAAGTACCGGATCAATCCGGGGAACGTGGGCGCGGGGCAGCGGCGCGACGAACAATTTTCGACGATCTGCAAAGTGGCGGTAGATCACGGAAAGCCAGTACGCATCGGGGTGAATGGCGGTTCGCTGAACCAAGAGCTGGTGATGCGCAAGATGCAGGAAAACACGGACAAGGATCTGGGGAAAGAGTCGGACGACATTATTAACGAGTGCATGGTGCTCTCAGCACTGGAATCGACGGAACTGGCGCTGGAGTCAGGGCTGCGGAACGACCAGATCATCATTTCGTGCAAGACGTCGCGGCCGCGGGACCTGGTTACGGTATACCGGGATTTGTCGAGCAAGACGCAGCAGCCGTTGCACCTAGGATTGACGGAAGCCGGGATGGGGATGAAAGGGCTGGTATGGTCTTCGGCGTCGCTGGGCGTGCTGCTGTATGAGGGGATCGGAGACACGATCCGGATTTCGCTGACGCCGCGGCCGGGAGGAGACCGTCGCGAGGAAGTGTATGCGTGCTGCGAGCTACTGCAGGCGCTGGGGCTGCGGTCGTTTGCGCCGAGCGTGACGGCTTGCCCGGGATGCGGACGAACGACGAGCACGACGTTCCAGGAGCTGGCGGAGCGGACGCAGGAATACATCCGCGAGATGATGCCGACGTGGAAGCAGCAGTACGACGGCGTGGAAACGATGACACTGGCGGTGATGGGGTGCATCGTGAACGGGCCGGGCGAATCAAAGGCGGCAAACATCGGAATCAGTCTGCCGGGAACGGGAGAGGCGCCACGTTGCCCCGTGTATATTGATGGGCAGAAGGCGGTGACGCTGGAAGGGACGTACGACGAGCTGGCGGCGGCGTTCAAGAAGCTGGTGGACGATTACGTGGCGACGAAGTATCCGAAGAGGACGGCGGAAGTGGCGAGCTAGAGGTTGGGCGGCAAGATCAGTTGGCTGGGATCTGACGGGGATAAGAGATGAAGATTTCACGGGAAGACGTGTTGCGGGTGGCGGAGCTGGCCTACCTGGAGTTGAGCGAAGCGGAGTTGGAGATGTACCGCGCGCAGATTGACGAAATCCTGGAGTATATCGGGAAGCTGAACGAGCTGGACACGACGAACGTGGAGCCGATGGCGCAGGTGTTGGCCAGCGACCAGCAGGCCGATGCGACGTTGCGCGAGGATCTGATTGTGCCAAGCGCGGTGGCGGAGGACGTGCTGAAGCAGGCGCCCGATCCGGAGCCGCCGTACTTCCGCGTGCCAAAGGTGATTGAACGATAAGGCCGTGGCGGGTGGTTGGTAGTGAGTGACGAGAAGAGCAGATTCATCGCACAAAAACCGTGCGATGGGGCGGCGGTCCTGGCTGCGCTCGGAATGACAGTTTCAAGGTAGGGCAGGTCGGCAGGAGAAAGACCGCGGGTCTGAAGACCCGCCGCTACAAGGGATAACGGGATTGAGATGGCCACGATGAAGACGATCAGCGAAGTGCGAGGGGCGATTGAGGGACGGAAGGTGTCTGCCCGCGAGGTGGCGAAGGAGTATTTCAAGCGGATTGCGGCGCAGAACAAGGGACTGAATGCGTATCTGACGGTGTGCGAGGAGCGCGCATACCGGCAGGCGGACCGCGTGGATGCGCTGGTCGCCGCGGGGAAGCAACTGCCGCCGCTGGCGGGGGTGCCCATCGCGGTGAAGGATGTGATCAGCACGCGCGGGGTGAGGACCACGTGCGGGTCGCAGATCCTGTCGAACTACATTCCACCGTATGACGCGACGGCGGTACACCGGTTGGAGTCGGCGGGGGCGGTGATACTGGGCAAGACGAACTGCGACGAGTTCGCGATGGGCAGTTCGAACGAGAACTCCGCGTACGGGCCGGTACAGAATCCGGCGGCGCCGGGGCGCGTGCCGGGTGGCTCGAGTGGCGGGTCGGCGGCGGTGGTGGCGGCGGGTTTGGCGGTGGCGTCGCTGGGGACGGACACAGGCGGATCGATCCGGCAGCCGGGATCGTTCTGCGGGATACCGGCGATGATGGGGAGTTACGGACGCGTGTCGCGGTATGGGTTGATCGCGTTCGCATCGTCGCTGGACCGGATTGGACCCTTCGCGCACACGGTGGAGGATGTGGCGACGGTACTGCACGCGATTGCAGGGCGCGACCCGAATGACTCGACATCGACGACAGCCCCAGTGGAGGATTACCGCGCTTCGCTGGGACAACCGGTGAAAGGAATGAAGGTCGGCGTGCCGAAGGAGTATCTCGGGGCAGGAATGGATGCGGATGTACGAAAGAAGATCGACGCGGGAATTGCGTTGCTGAAGAAGATGGGCTGCGACGTGCGCGATATTCAACTGCCGCACACGGACTATGCGATCGCGACGTACTACATCATTGCGACAGCGGAGGCGAGTTCGAACCTGGCGCGGTATGACGGCGTCCGATTCGGACCGCGAGTGAATGGCGATTCGCTGATTGCGATGTACCGCAAGACACGAGGCGCGGGATTTGGTGCGGAAGTGAAA